>Ga0335075_10000170_pt1 | contig 127768 bp, 122 predicted proteins | sample Lox_Sample_24_FD_206723 | JGI IMG/M metagenome (GOLD analysis project Ga0335075, IMG submission 206723) | Soil microbial communities from Loxahatchee National Wildlife Refuge, Florida, United States - Lox_Sample_2.4 | ecosystem: Environmental > Terrestrial > Soil > Wetlands | place: USA... | reverse complement strand
GCACGATCGCGGCGGCGAGCGCGACGAGGCCGGCGAAGCTGCCGTGGAAGGCGCGTGCCTCGCGTGCGCTGTGGTGCAGCGAGTGACGGCGACCGAACACGTCTCCGAAGGCGTAGGAGCTCGCGAGTGTGACGGCGGCGGCGCCGATGATCGAGGCGTTCAGCAGCGCGAGCGCGAACATATCGCCGGCCGCAGGGCCGAGATGCCGGGCGAGACCGGTGGCGACAGCCCCAGCGTCGGTGAACTGTCCGTGCAGCGGCGACCCCGAGAACGCGAACGCACATGCGATCAGCAGCGCACCTGCCCCGAGGATCACGACGAAAGAGCCGATGATCGTGTCGGCGCGCTCGTAGTTGATCCACTTCGGCGTGATGCGCTTGTCGATCACGTTTGACTGCTGAAAGAACAACTGCCACGGAGCGACGGTCGTCCCGACGATGGCGATTATGAGCAGCATCGAGGTCGAGCCAAGCCCGCCCTGCACGCCGGGTATGAGCGTGTGGTCGATGATCGGTCCGGCGTGCGGGTGGCTCGCTATTACGAGCGGGATCGCGACGAAGTTCGTCGCGACGAACAGGTACATGAAGCGCTCCCAGCGGCGGAAGCTCCCCGTCGCGGTCATCGCCACCAGCGCCACGGCGGCGATCGGGACCGAGAGGTACTTGCTGACGCCGAGGTAGCCGAGGGCGAGGCTGACGCCGATGAACTCGGTCACGATCGTCAGGAAGTTCAGGATGAACAGGTCGCCGACCGAGAACGCGCCCCAGAACTTCCCAAACCGCTCGATGATCAGCCGCGCGTGCCCCACCCCTGTGACGGCGCCGAGACGCACGACCATCTCCTGATTGACGATCAGCACAGGGATCAGCAGCAGCAGCGCCCACAGCAAAGTGAGGCCGTAGTTCTGCCCTGCCTGCGCGTAGGTAGCGACACCCCCGGCGTCGTTGTCGCCGACCATAACGATCAGACCCGGTCCCATGATCGCCAGCAGCGCGAGCAGCCGGCGGCGGCGTCCGCGTGGCGGAGCGTGGTGGCTTCGGATAGTGCCAAGCGCGCCGTGAATATCGCCGACGTGCGCGGTGTCGAGGACCGTCCGGCGACCTGTGTTGGTGGTGGGGCGTGTGTTGTTCATCGTGACCTCCAAGGTTCACGTCAGAGTGAATGCGGGTGGGCGACGCGTCGCACCCACCGGGAGGTCACAGTCCTTGCGTCAGGACGTGCCGTCGAGGGTGCGAGCGCCGGATCTATGACTCGGGCCTGCGTCTGGATCAGGCATCGCTTCCTCGCTCGGTTTTGGGTTCATCTGGCAGTAAGACGGCAGCAGCAACGAGAACATCGGCGCAGCACGACGCGACCGTGCGCGTTCTGCCCGGCCGATGCGGTTCGCTTGGCGAACACCAAAGCGCGACAGCGGCTGGTGTCGAATGTTGTCCTTCGCTGGGGTGCGCCGGCCGCGTACGGCCGCGCGCGATGTGGTGGGCGTCACTACGCCACCTCCTTCACGGGCTGGTACTCCGGCCACCCGCGAGGTCAACGCTCGTGACTACACGAGAACGCTGCCGCAGGCGAACGCGGAGACGCAGCTACTTCGAGGTTCAGTGTCCATTGATCTCTCTTGATCTCCTTCGCGCCCAAGACGAGCGCATTCGCCTTACACGACCAAAGGTAGCACCCACAGACTCCATCCGGGGCGACGACAGGAATCTCGCAAAGTCCGCTAAAGATTTGACATAGGAGCAACGGCTTGGTGCTGTGCGCCGGGCGCGGCGAAGCCGAAGGCGAAGCAGCGCAGGCCGGAGGGGTGCGAAGGCCGCCGCGAAGCGGTCGGCCGTGCTGGCTGCGGCGAAGCCAGCAGTCCAGTGAGCAGCCCGTAGGCCGTAGGCGTGCAGTGCCGGGGTCGATCAGAGAGCCGACCGCAGGGAGGCTCGGTTACAGCGGGCGCAGCCCGCGCTATCTGAGGCCGTTGTCGGACCGCGCCGTCGGCGGTCGCCGGCGCGTGGGGATGGCGTCACGGCCGGCAGGCCGCGGAGTGCGGGCGCGAGCCCGCGCGAGGGCCAGCCGCCGAGCGGTGCCGGTGAGCGTCAGCGAGCGGCGAGCCGGTCTACGGCCGCCGGCCCTTTGGGGTCGGCGAGGCGAGCGGGGCGGCGCCCATCTTCATCGCCGCGGCGGTTTCGCCCGTCGGCGGCGGCGCCTCTCCTTGGCTGCCTGCTCCACCGCCTCGACCAGCGCGCGGAGCGCTGCTGGCGCATCGGCGCCTTGGGCGGCGAGCGGCACGGCGATCTTGTCGGCCATGACCTGTGCCGTCACGATGCCGTCCTCGATCGACAGCTCCAGGCGTGCCGGGGTGAGGCCCGGCAGTTCGGCCAGCAGTTTGACGAGGACGCGCAGGTCGGCATCGGTCGTTGGACGCTCAGCCGGCGCACTCATTTGCTCGTCTCGTAGCTGAGCGCGTGGCACTCGCTTGGAAGCTGCTCGCCGATCCGTCCGGCGTCAGGCGCCGCGACGGGCGGGCGGGCGCCGTCGGAGCGGTTGTCCAGCAGGCACACCGGGACGGGCATCGTGGCGCAGCATAGTTGCCGATGGCTGGCGTGAGCGCGCATCAGCCGAGTTCGATTTCGTGGGGACTGGCGCCAAGGCCCTCGCGGACGATGAGCGCGAGAGTCTTGGTGTGAATCCAAGGCGTCGGCTCGGTCTCTCCTCCCTCGGGCTTCAAGCCGATCCGGCGCGCGAGCCAGCTCGTCTCTCCGCTGACGTTCCCGCGGCCGTCGCGCTTGATGCGACCGCAGCGCAGCGCGATCTCGCTGTAGCTGATCTCACCACGCGCGACCTTGCGTTGGACGGCTTCGCGCAGGCCGCGGTTCAGCAGCGTCGAGCTCTCGTCCAGGCGGTCAAGCTCGGCGCGCAGTCCGCAGACCGAAGGGCGGTCCTCCCCACCGGGAGCGGCGAGGGCGTTGATGGTGAGGCTGCGCGCCGGCTCGTAGTCCTCAAGGGCGCCGACGACCTCGCGTAGAGTGAGGACGGCGAAGTCCTCCTCGTTGTCGTGGTGGCGAGTGCGCGTCCAGCGCAGCGCGCGGCACCGCTCGCCGTCGGAGACCGCCCGGATGAGGTAGGAGTCGCCGTTGGCGTCCAGAAGCGGCGCGTCCGACGATGGTTGCGCTGCCGTAGGAGCCAGCGGCGACAGGATCGGCGGGTGCAGCTCCAGGTCTTGCAAGGTGACTCGTCGGCAGCGACCGCGCGTCTCGTCGGCGAGGTACATCTCGCAGAGGACGTGTGCGTTCTCGGGCGGCTCGTCGGAGGCCAGGTGCGCGATCAGGCGCGAGTCGGCGTGCGTCCATGCGAGTCGGTCTATGACGAGCGTGCTCCCGCCCGCGCCGCGCACGGTGACGAGCTCGCGTGCCTCGCCGCTCTCGGGATCGGCGTAGCGGCCAAGGCGAGCGCGATGCCGCTCGATGGGTTGGCTGACCTCGGGCTCGGGTGCCGTGAGGGTGTTCATCACTCTCCTTTGGGGGCGCCGGCCCGCTGGGATGCGGGCCGTGGTCCGATCCCGATGCACGCGCAGCGTGCGATGATCGGGAGGACACGGCCGCGCTCGCTAGTCGCTTTCCTCGTCGGGCGCGCTGTGGCCTTCGGGGGCGAGGCGGTAGCCGATGCTCCGCACGTTGGGGATCAGTCCCTCCGCTCCCGCGCGTGCGAGGGCACGCCGCAAACGGGAGGCGTGCGAGTGCAGCGTGCGCGTGGCGCCGGTGGATGGATAGCCCCACACGTCGCGCATCAGCTCGTCTTGGGTGTAGACCCGGTGCGGGTGGCGGGCCAAGTGGGCGAGCAGTGCGTATTCCATCCGGCGCAGCGGCACCGCGACCGAGCCGACGCTTGCACGGCACGCCTGGGTGTCGATTTCCAGCACGCCGAACCGGATCAAGTCGGTGCGGTCGATCCGGCCCCGGCGTAGAAGTGCGCCGACGCGAGCCAACAGCTCTGGGTACTCCCAGGGGGTTCGCAGTACGTCATCGGCGCCGGCGCTGAAAGCGCGAAGCGTCTCCGCCACGTCCCCGCTCGTCGTCACCCAAAGGACACGAACGTCGGGATTGACGTGTGGGCCGAGCTCGTCCGCTCGCAGCGAGCGCAGGGCTGCGAGGCTCGCAGCCCGGTCTCGCGTGGGACCGAAGATGATGAGGTCGGTGTCGTCTTCCGCGAAGCGGGTCTTGACGACGCCCGTGTCCTCGGCGCGGTGCAGCAGAAAGCCGTCGAGAGTCAGCTCCTCGGCGAGCGCATCGTTTCGTCGCCCCTCACCGATGACCAGCAGCGTCGCAGCCCTGGCGTTCATCACGAGCCTCCAATCAGCAGTGACCCCGCCCGGTGCGGGGCCGTGTAGCCCGGCTCCCGCACGCCCGGAGGGCGTGCCACGATGGAGAGGGCGTCGGCCCCGGCCGGTCCACCTGCGGCGGATCGGTCGAGGCTCGCCGGGCCGAGAGCGCTAGGCATCTGCGCCCAACTGCTCAAGCTCGCGCCTGACGACGCTGCTCGCCATCGGGATCGCATCCAACCTGTGCGCCTGCTCGATGTAGTCGGCGACCAGCGACTTCAGCGCCGAGTAGCCGTCCTGCTCCAGCTCGCGCTCCACGAGATAGGAGCGACCCTCGCCTGCGGCGGGTCGGTCGGTGATCCGCACGCCGCCGTTGATGCGCTGCCCGTAGAGCACGCGCTCGCCGCTGCTCACGCCGTAGCGCGCGAGCTCCGTGCGCTCGCCGGTCCGTCGAGGCTCGCTGCCGTCATCGAAACGCAGGCACTCGCAATAGGCGATGTCGCCATCGCGTCCGTCATCGAACGCGCCGATCAGGTCCGCTCGATGCTCGACGGCCAGGCAGCGTGTGTCTCCTGAGCTGCTGTGCTTGCTCAGGCGGTGCCCGCAGACGCAGAGGGGATCATCGACTGGCGCCTCGCTCCAGGTAGCGGTTGACCCGTAGCCGGATACCTCGTGGTCCGCTACCGCCGTCGCGTAGACAAGGCTGCGCTCGTCGGTCTCCACCATCTCCGAAGGAGTGGTGCAGCCTGAGTCCTTGAGCTCAACCAGGCGCTCGATTTCACGGCTTGCCTGCCAGCGCGTCTTGGGGTAGGTGAAACTCGTGCCGGTCTGCTCGGCAAGAGCTTTCAGAAAGCGAAGCTGTCGATCGGTAGGACGGTTTTTGGTGGTCGATAGGCTCATTTTGTTCTCCTGTTGGTCGGGGTTGAGCACGCCCCGGCCAGAGCGGGCCGGCGAGGCGAGTCAAGCCCTGTCCCGTCAGGGATCGCCGCAGGCGACGCGCAGCGCAGGGCTTTACGCGCCGGAAAGCCGGTTTGCTGGCCTTAAGGGGTGCGCTCGATCCCGGCCGGACTGGAAGGGAGCCGTTGACATCGACCTGCCGTCTCTTCTTGCTTACCTGCTGATCCCCGCCGCACGCGAGATCGTGCGCGCGTCCAAGACATCTTGTGACAATTCCTCCGCGTCGGTGAGGTCGTCCTGGAGAAAGTAACCATGAGCTCTGAATGATTCACGGCAATTCTCGCAGCGCGAGGGCATTTGGTCGCGTTGAATGGGTTGTACGTGCCCGCAACGCATACAAACGAGGTTCGTGTGAACACACATTTTTGAGACTCGGCCTTTCGTGTCGTAGCAGCCGCTCGTTTGCGGGCGCCGGTGGCAGCCCATCCCGCACCCCGCAGGGGTGCGATCCTGATGGCTGCCGGCGCCACGCAACTCCGCCCGTGAGTACCGTGAAAGCTCGTCAGTCGAGATCGAGCTGAGCGAGGAGACGGTCGCGCCAGCGTACGGCATACCGCACGCAACTGGAGCAACGCTGGTGCTTGCACGACGGGAGTGGCGGGTCGTAGCGGGCCTGTAGGGACCAGGCGGTCGAGTCGGCCGAGGCCAGTACCTCCGCGCATCCGGCCAGGCCGCGCGTCTTCACGCCGAAGGCGTGCAGCGCGAAGCCCCTCATCGCGAGCGCTCACAGGATGTCCTCAACCTGCCGGCTGCCTTGGCGTGAGCAGATTGAGCCGACGCCGACTCGGGTCTCGCGGGCGAGGTCGATACCTTCGGCGGCGTAAAGGGCGGCGCAGCGCTCGTAGTCCGTCAGGCGCCAGCCTTGGAGGACAGGCACAAAGGGAAGGTCGGGGGCGCGCTGGCGGAGCTCAACGAAGTTGGCGACAGTGCGAAGCTGATGCTCTTTGACCGTGAGACCCGTGCGCGCGAGCGTGGTGGGCTCACACATCCAATCCATCGCGAAGGCGAAATCAAGCCGACCGATCTCCTGCGCATAACGCCGGGTCGCTTCGATGTACTGATCGACGCTCGTCAGCCAGCGGCCGTGAAGTTGAAGTTCGGAGTAGCCACCGGAGTCGAGCGCCCAGCCGGCCGCCGCGCGCGGCAGTGTCGCGCAACGCACCAGGCGCCGGTGCGAGATAAAGAGAGGTCCGATCCCGAGCCGCAGCCAGGCCGTTTCGTGCGTTCCGAGGTAAAACCTCATCGGCCGATGCCCGAGCGATCCCGCTCATGCCGCGAGCGCGAGCCAGCGCTGCCGCTCCAACTCGCTCGCGTTCGCCAACCGCACCAACACATCGCCGTGGCAGGGCCGCGGCGCACACCAACAGCCGAGCACCAACCCGCGCAGCTCATCGAGCGAGGCCATCAGCGCATCGTTTTCGCGCAGCCAACGTTCGTACAGCGCAATGCACTCGCCGCGTGCGCCGTGCTTGCCAACCACGAACGGGTTGCCCCACTTCGAGGGGCGCCCGATGTAAACGTGGTGGCGGTCGCGCTTGCAATGCACCGCACGCGGCGCTCCGAGCTTCACCTGCGCTGGGATGAGCAGAGCGCTGTTTCGCCTTGAGTACCTATTCACCGCTTCTCCTTTTGGGTCGTGGTTGAGCACGCCCCGGCCTGAGCGGGCCGGCGAGGCGGGTCAAGCCCTGTCCCGGCAGGGATCGCCATAGGCGACGCGCAGCGCAGGGCTTTACGCGCCGGAAAGCCGGTTTGCTGGCCTTAAGGGGTGAGCTCGGCCGCGGCCCCGAGAAGCGGCAGTGGACTCGCTAGGCCCAGCGGTCTGCTCGTCAGTTTCGCAAGCTGAAGTGAAGCTCCCGCCAATTGCGAATGTGACACAGGCATCCGTTGGCTGCGCGAAACCGTGAGCCGCCCTCGTAGGTGAATGTGCGGTGTATCTCGGCGTTGGTGAACGTGAGCGGATCGGCGAACACGACGCTTTGCCCCTTGCGTGGAAGTGGCTTTGCCAGGCGGGCGCGGCAGCGTTCGCGCCACTCGCGCGCGTGGTCGTTGCTAGGTGTGCTGAGCAGGTCGAGGATGCGCGCGGGGCAGCCGTCCTCGACTGGCCCCATGTCCTCGCTGACAGGCTTGGTGTAGAGGAGGCCCTTCTCGCGCTCGGTGAGCAGTACGAGGCCGAATATCTCATCGCCCGTGTGTGCTCGCACGGCTGCGTAGACGACCTTGCCGTAGCGCACGGCGTCGATGACTCGCGCGGCGAAGTCCGAGCCAAGGTCGAACTCGATCGCGGCGCGCGCGGTGAACGGACCTTCAAGTTGTCCAGCGGTCCAGCCCATGATTCCTCCCGTCGGGTTCGGCGACCCGCCCCGGCGGCGGGCCTTTGCCGCTCCCCTGCACGCCTCGGGCGTGCGACCATCGGGGAGGCAAGGCACCGCCGCCGGTCACGGTCACTTGCTATGCCGCGGCCGGAACCTGCTCATCCTCGGGCTGGCCGCTGTCCTGCGAGTCCGCCTCGGAGGCGCGCTGCTCCTGAGCGTCACGCAGCCTGCCGGTCTCGGGGTGGAACTCGCCCCACACGAGGTCGGCGTCGGCGATTGCTCGATCGAGCTCGTCGCCGTCCAGCTGGTCGAGCCGGTCGCTTACTCCATCGAGGCGGGCGAGGGCCTGTGCGATCTCGCCCTCCCGGCGCGCGTTCTCCTCGTCCGTGGCGATCCGCTCGGTGAGGATGTCATCGAGCGCCGGTAGCTGGCCCTCCTTGATGCGCTCCCTGACGATCGCGTTCAGGTCGCGCTCGGCGGCTGCGGCCAGCGGTCCGCTGAAGCGCAGGTTGTAGTAGCTGCGCCGGGACATGGCGATGGCCTCCTCATCGACCAGCGAGCCGAGCGCGATCAACGTCAGCGCCCGGCCGGCGATGTCACCGGCCGAGCGGGCGTCCGCCAGGTAGCGGCTCGCCCGCTCGTGCGCCTCCTGCGTCTCCAGGTAGACGGTCTTCGTGGCGCCGTTGCCCTGCGCGGCCTGGTTGATCCAGCCAGGCAACGCGAGCCGAGCGCCGCGTGCCGCGATCCCCCGCAGCTCGCCGCTGAGGTTCACCGAGGCGAGGATGCGCAGCACCCGCTCATCGACCTTGATCCGCGGCAGGTGCTTGAACACGAGCAGTCCGACCGCTTCGTTGAAGCGAGTCGCCTTCTCGCGCTGCTCCTGCTGTTCCCTGCGCTGGGCCTTCGCCTCCCCCTGGATGCGTGCCTCGCGCTCCTCGGCGCTCTCCGTCTTGGTGCTCGCGCCGTCGGAGTCGCCCTCGGGAGCGCCGGACGGCGGTTGCGTCGCGCTGCGCGTCTGCTCCGCCTCGCGCTCGGCCTTGATCCTCGCGCGCACCGCCTTGAGGCTCTGTGCGATGTAGTCCTCGGCGAGCGCGTCGCCGACATCCTGGCCGACGATCAGCTGCGACCAGCGTCCGATCTCGTGAACCGCCTTGAGCCGGCGCGCGTGCTCGACCAATTCGGGTGTGAAGGACACAGATTCGAGCTTCCGGCCGGTTGCCTTCTCGTAGGCGATCAGGTTCTTCGCGGCCTTCTCGCCGAGAGTGAACATCCCGACCGGATAGCGGTGGTTGGACTGGAACAGCCCCGCCGGCAGCGGGTCGGTGTGCAGCACGCCAATCGAGAGCGCATCGTCGGCGAGCTCGCTCCAGGTGGGAGCTTCGTCACCATCCTCGGCGTTGAGGATCGCTGCGACGGCGTTGCGCGCAAGCTCCTCATGGATTGCGCTGAGCTCCCCGAGCGCCTTGACGGCCAGCAGCGGGATCGCCTCCGTGGCGACGAGCCTGCTCAGAGCGTCCGGCAGCGCGAGGATCGCCAGGTGATCCCTGATCCGCCGTTCGCGGGAGCTGCGCTTGGCCTTGCCGCCCAAGCGCTCGGCGACGCCGCGAACGTTCAATCCACAGTCGAGCATCGCCTTGTAGCCCTGCGCCCGCTGGAGCGGGTTCAGGTCGCTGCGGACCTCGTTCTCGATCATCGCGTCCGTCAGCAGCTCCAACCGCTCGGCCTCGTCGCCCGAGCCGGCCGGCAGCACGTTCGCGGGGATCTCGGTCAGCGCCGCCTTCGTGGCTGCGCGGTAGCGCCGCTCACCGGCGATGAGCAGGTAGTCCTCGCCGCCGGTCGAGCGAACGAGCACCGGCTGAAGGCAGCCGCGCTCGCGCATCGTCTCTGCCATCGCGTCGAGCTCGGCGTCGATGATCTCGCCGCGCGGGTTGAAACCCTCCTGGACGGTGATCTGCGACAGCGGAATGTGACGCAGCTCGGCGCGGCCGTGCGCGCCGTTGGTGTTCTGAGTGGTGCTCTGGGCGGCCATAAGGCCCTCCTTTTTCACGCAGGGCTCCCCCCAGCGGGGAGCCGTCCCCGACCACCCCGCACGCGCAGCGTGCGAAAATCGGAAGGGGCCGGCTCGCGCTGCGCCAGTCGGTCGCAGCGCTATCTCGATCGGGCCGGCGCGGCTGTCAGTGCTCGGCGCGCTCTAGCTGCTCAAAGGCGTCGTCGGGCACGTCGATCACCGTGTCGTAGCCCAGCGCCTTGAGATGTTCGAGAACGACCCCGACGTGCTCGTAGACGCACTCCCTAACCCTGTCGTTGGGGTTGAGGTTCTTGTGCTCGTGGTCGTCGGTCCGCATGACGGGATGGTGGCCGGGAGGCCCGAGCGTGAGATGCGCCACATGGGTCGGCACGCCTTTATGCCCGGTGAAAGTGGACGTGAGCTCGAACGCGAGCTCCGGTTCGGGCAGCGTCGTCGCGATCACGAGCGCGCGCGGGCCGCCCCATGCACAGACGGTCTCGCTCTGGACACGTCGGCCATCGAGCTTGACTTCGAGCGCGATTGTGCTTTGAGTGCTCACCGGCCGCTACGGTATCGCGAGGTCCACGAGGACCTTTCTTCGGCGAGACGCGGCGCCGGACCGCGCCGGAGCGGGCGCGGCTAAACTCGGGAGTCCTTCGCGCCGGAGTAGCTCAGTTGGTTAGAGCAGTGGAGTCATAATCCAAAGGTCGCAGGTTCGAGTCCTGCCTCCGGTACTTTCGGTTTCGAGCTGGCGGCGGCCGGCGAGACGGTAGGCGGTCAGTATTCGGCGGCGATGACGCCGTGCTCGATGGTGTGAGCGCCCGTGGGACGGTAGGCCGGGCCTCGGCTGTGGTGGAGCCAGTTGATGATCTCTTGCGGTGGCGGGAAGTGGCGCAGAACGTCAACGTCGATCCAGCGATATCCGCAGCGCTCGCACTCGAAGTAGCCGGGGCATGGTTCGGTGGGTACGTGGCGGTGGCCGTCGTGGGGTTCATTCGGGCGTTGTGGCATTTGATCCTCCTGGTAGAGCGTCTTCTCGCATCGGGCGAGACGATCGGCTCGGCAGGCCGAAGGGCCTCGGCCGCGCCCTAGCGGATGCGGAGGCGCACATAAGGCCGGGCCGCGGAGCGGTGCCCGATCGCGAAGCGCGGGAAGACGGTCGCACAGCGAGGAGCTGCTTGCGCTCGAACGAAGCTCCGAAGGTGACGATCGCCGCGCCGGGATCACCGCCGGGCGGACGAAGCGCGAGCTCCGTGGAGAGCGAGGTCTAGGCGAGTCCGAACGTGGACGCGAGACGGCGGCGGAGCTCAAGGAAGTCGTGGCCGCGGGTGGCGAGCCCCCAGGTCGCGGCGGCGAAGTCGAAGATCGTCCCGCCCTTGCGGCACGGCCGGTGCTTGCTGTGGCGCCCGTAGCAGTAGAAGGTGCCATCGGGGTAGAGCTGGAGGCTCGGGCTGGTGTCTGCGTGGAACGGGCAGAGAATCTTGCCCGCCCGGTTGGGCGTGGCGTTTGCCAGCACGCGCACATAATCGACTGCGGGGATCGCCAGCAGCGCATGGTCGAGCTGTGTGCGGCCCGAGCTGCGCGGCTTCGGCCGCGCGGGCCCGGTGGCCGCGGGGAGCGGATCGTCAGGTAGGCGGCTCGTGAGCTCTGCGAGCGTGTAGCGCGCTGTTGGCCTGAACGCGAGGAGCTTGACGGGGCGCGGCGGGTCGTGCTTGTAGTTGAGGGTGTCCGGAGGTCGCAACAGGCGCGCGATGTCGATGCAGCCGAGCTCGCCGCCGAGCGCGAGCGCGAGCCGCCGGTTGGCGCTCTCGACCTGTGCGTTCGTTGCCCGTCGGGCGAGACGCCAGTAGAGATGTACGTGGTCGGGCGAGCCCGAGGCGACCTCCATCGTCGGCGGGTGAGCGAACTGCGCGAGGCTGTGCTGCGCGCTGGGGTCATCGCACTCGATGTAGACCAGGCGCGAGCCGCTGATCGCGTCCTTGCCGCCGTCGGTGGGACGATCGCGCAGCGCGACGCCCACATACACGTCGGCCTTGGCCGCCATGCGGATGATCCGCCGCGCCGCGCCGGTCGTTGCGTCCTCAGCGAAGAATGTCCGGTCCATCCAGCCGCGCGGTGACGGCCAGCGCAGCTCCAAGAACTGTTCTAGACCGGGATCGGCGGTCAGGGTGCGCAGGTAGACGAGCAGGTCGTTGGTGGGGTGCCGGTGCGAGGTCAATCGCGGACCTCGGGTGTGAACGCCGCCAGGTACTCGAACTCGCCGTTGAGTAGCGGGACCTGCTCTGGATAGCGCGCGGCCCACGCGGAGCACTGCTCCAGCGTGAGTTCGCCGCGGCGCATCGCGGCGATGCGCTGCGTGGGCGTCATCTGCCAGAGCGGGCGTAGTCGCTCCTCCCGCGTTCTGAGGTGCCGAAAGAGGTCGTCGATGAAAAGGGTCTCGTTCATGTGTACCTCGCATGAGCCGTATGGTCCGCGCCCCCTGCGGGGCGCGGACCGGGCTCGCTCGGTGGCTAGGCGGCCACCGGCTCGGGCTCGCTGGCGGGCTCCGCGGACTCCTCCTCGCTCCGGGGAGTCAGGAACTCGACCGTGTTGGCGACCACGCTGTAGCTGTGGCGCTTGCCGCCGCCGTCGGCCTCCCACTCGCCGTACTCGAGGCGGCCATCGACGCCGACCTTCGAGCCCTTGTTGAGATACCGGCTGCAAGCCTCGCCGCTGGCGCCGTAGACGCTCACGTCGATGTAGCCGACCTCGCCGCTGCGACCCATGCCGTTGACGGCGAGACGCAGCTCGCAGACGCTCGTGCCGCTCGGCAGGGCGCGCAGCTCGGGGTCACGGGTCAGACGGCCGGTGGCGATGAACTTGTTGATGTTGCGCTGAGCCATTTCGGTTTCCTCCTGTTGTGGTGGTGGTGCTAGTTACGCCGCCCAAAAACGACGCCGACCGGCGCGCGGAACCGGAGCCCGTCAGGGCGCAGGGGAACCCCCCTTGTGGGGGTTGAAGCGCTAGTCCGGCGGCGTCGAAAATGGGGCAAGTAACGACGCCCCACCGACCACGAGGAACCCGTGAACAGGTGGAGCCGCGCAACTTCTCGGCTCCTGCCTACGTCCGCGGCCTCTGGCGGTCTGTAGAGCATCGTCGGCGTTTGTCGTGTCTCTGTCCGCGAGCGGTCGCCCGCGGCTTTCTCGGTTACTGAGCCCCACCGCCAGCAACCGGCCAACGAGTTCGCAAAAGGGTCGAAGACGGCCGCCGCCGGACCCGTGTGGCGGGCGACGCAAAAGTCGTTGGCCGCTTCGGCGCGTCGCTGGTCACTAGGGGGCAATGGAACGCACAGATGCCTTCGCCCCGGCTTCGTTCGGGCGCTCGAACTGGCTGGCGGCGGGGTCTCGATGAGGGTCCACGCGGTAGGACGCCGCCCGCTCGTCAGGTTCACGATCTGCCTCGCGGCGATCGTGCTGCTCGCGCTGCTTCTCAGCGGATCGCTGGCGTGGTGCTGGACGCAGGCCGCGTCGCTGCTGGAACTGAAGGGTCCGATGCGGCTGACGGCCGCGGACGCCGCGCACGCGATGTGGCGCGTGCTGATCCGCGGCGGCTGGAGCTCGCCGGCGAGCGCGTTCCCGACTCGCGCGGAGCGCGCGGTGGCGCCCGCCGGCTGGGCATACGCGCTCACCGGCGGCTGCTTCGTTGTGCTTGTGATCGGTGGGGGCCTCGGCCTGCACCGCAGGATGCGGGCTTGGCGGGCCGGGTCGCCGCTTGGCAAGGAGCAGCGCACCGTGGCGCGGCACGCGGTCGATCGTGGTTGGGTGCGGCAGCGGACTTGGGCGGTCCCGGCAGATGTGCGTCGTCTATGGGTGCCCGGCCCCGTTTCGGCGCGGCCGTACCTGGGCGTGATCGGCAAGCTGCCGGCGCGCACGCTCGCGGCCGAGCTTGAGGTTCAGCCGATGGTCGTGGCGCCGCCGCGCGCGGGGAAGTCCAGCGGCTTCGTCGTCCCTTGGCTGCTCGACCACGACGGGCCGGCGCTGGTGTTGAGCACCAAGCGCGACATCTACGAGGCGACGGCGCCGTACCGCCGCGGCCTCGGCCGCGTGTGGGTCTATGACCCGTTCGGCGACCGTGCGAGCGCCGGCTTCACGCCGCTCGTGCCGGCGAGGACGTGGGCCGGCGCGATCCGTGCGGGCGAGGCGTTGGCGAGCGCCGCGCACCCTGACCAGGCGAACGCGGCGAACGAGTTTTGGGACAAGGAGGCCGCCGCGATGCTCGCGCCGTTGCTGCACGCTGCGGCGCTCGCCCGCGACGGCATGGACGAGCTCGTGCGGTGGCTGGACGCCCGTGACTTCCAGAGCGCGGTGAGCGTGCTCCAGAGCTCCGGCGCGGCGGCGGCGGCCGAGCAGCTTGAGGGCGTCGGCCGTCGCGACGAGCGCAACCGCGAGACGACGGTGATGTCGGCGCTGAACCTGCTGCGCGCCTACCGCTACCCGCAGGTCGCGGCGTGTGCTCACAGCGACTTGACCCCTGAGCGGTTCTTGGACGGCGAGGCGAACACGATCTATGTCGTGGCCGCCGGCCACGACCAGGAAGCGTTGCGGCCGGTAATCCTCGCGCTCGTCGCCGCGATGTATGAGGCGGCGATCGTCAAGGCGCGCGGGCGCTGCGCGCTCGACCCGCGCCTGTTCATCCTCATGGACGAGGCGGCGAACATCGCGCCGCTGCGCAACCTCGCGGCGTGGCTCTCGCAGTGCGGAGACCACGGCATCGTCATCGCGACGATCTGGCAGTCGATCGCGCAGATTGACCAGCGCTACGGCCGCGCCGCGCGCGACGCGATCTGCGCGGCGTCAACAGCCCAGGTGTTCTTGCCGCCGCTGGTGGAGCCGACGAGCACCGGGTATCTGACCGAGCTGTTGGGCGAGGAGCCGGTCGCCAACGCATCGACCTCGACCGGGCTTTCGCGGCACACGCTGAGCATCGGCCATCAGAAGGCCGGTCCCTCGCCGTGGCTGCGCCAGATCGGCCGCGGGCGAGCGATCCTCGTCTACCGGGACCTGCCGCCGGCGATCGTCCGCGCGCCTGGATGGTTCGAGGACCCCAGGTTCGCGCACTACGCCCGACTGCTGGCTTCGCGCTACGGCGCTTCGTCGCTGGGGCGCGTGCCGCGTCCGCGTGAGTGCTCGGCGAGAAGACGCCTGCGAGGGCCGGAGCTGCGATGAGCGATTCGTTGGCCGCCGGCGCGGGGTGCGGGTCAACAACCCCGATGAACGACAGAGCTACAGCTGCGTCGCAAGCGGGCGAGCGCACGGCAAAGCCGCGCCGCGGCGGCGGATCGGGGCGCCGGGTGGTCGGCGATTATGTGGGGCAGCCCGCGTCCGACGCCGCCCAGGCGGTGCGGAGAGCCGGGCTGCGCCCCGGTCTCGATCGGTCCTTCGGCTGCGCGCCGGAGCTCGTCGGGCAGATCGTCGCGCAGGAGCCGCCAGCGGGCAGCGACCTGACGCGCAACGGTCTGGTGACGCTGTACGTCGCTGCTCCCGGTGCGGCCGAGATGACAGGCGAGGAGCAGCCCGCGCCGGCGCCGGCGAACGTGGCGCCGGCTGCGCCGGACGCCGGCGAGGAGGATGCGCCGTCCGCTGCGGCGCCTCGCCGCCGGCGCAAGTCGCGGCGAGCCGCGAGCACGGGCAAGGTCTTCGAGACCCCGCCCACCCCCGCTCCGCCGAGCGAAGCACCCCCGCACGAGAGCGAGCAGGCCGAGGGGTGGGATCACGATGGCGCTGGCGAGTCTGTATGGCTGGATCAGGCGGCGGTCGGCGAGGAGCCTGGGGACGAGCTGGCCGGCGACGAGCTCACCGACGAGTTCGTGGTGCATGTAGATGACCTGTTCGCCGGGCGTGGACGGCCGCTGTGGCGGCGGGTGTACCCGCGCCGCGGGGTCCGCGTGCGGCTGGCGGGGCACCCGTGGCTGTTCGGGATTACCGGCGCGATGCTCGCTGTGTGGGTAGTGGTCGGCGTCGCGGCTGCCCTCGCAGGCCATCCGCGGAGCGCTCATCGCACGAGCGCCGCGCGCACGATCGTCAAGCAGGACGGCGCAGCGCGCCCGGCCGGCGCGGTGAAGCCGTCGCCGTCACGCCCACCGGCCGCGGCTCATCGCGGCATCGGCGCGAGCAGGCGGCACCGGAGACGCACAGCGCCGGTGGCGGCTGCGCCGTCCGTGTCTCGCGCGCCGGCGCGCAGCGTCCCCGTGACACCGCAGGCGAGCGCGCCGGTGGCTCCCGCGTCGCCGCGGCCCGAACCGGCTCCCGCTACTGCGCCGCCCGCGTCGGCACCGGCGCCGGCGCCGGAACAGACCGGAGGGGGGCCGTTCTCGCCGTGAGGTTTGGCAATCAACAACACAAAGGAGGTGAGGCCAGTGATGGCCCTCGCACTCAGACGGGCGCAGGCCCGTCGTCTCACAAGGACCGCGCAGGTCGCCGCGGCGAGCTGCGCCTTGATCGTGGTGCTGGTGGGCGTCGTGATCCTCGGGGCGTTCCCCGATGGACACGTTCACGCACTGGACGCGGCCGGTGCTTTCAAGGGCGGCGAAATCGAAGGCGTCGCGAAGCTGGTCGAAAAGCTCAAGGGCAACATCGTGTGGCTCGGCGGCACGGCGATGGGACTCGTGATCGCGGTCGTCGGGATCATGTTCATGGCCGGTCATTCCAGGGCGCACGACCTGGCGATCAAGACGCTCGTGGGCGTGGCGATCCTCGCCTCGATCAGCGGCATCGTGGCCTAGCCGGATGCCAGGTAATCCACCGCCGCTTGGTATGGACGCTGCCGGCTGCGACGACGGGCGCCTTGCTGGTCGGGCTCGTGTTCGCGCCGGCCGCGTCAGCAGCGGACAGCGGTTCGATCGTGCCGCTCGCCTTCCTCGGGATCGAACTTCCGTCGCTGCACAGCATCATCGAAGGGATCGCCAAGGGGTTCTTCGGGGCGCTCGCGCACGCGCTCGTCCCGAGCTGGCTCACACACGGGACGGTCGCGACGATTCAGCATCTCGTCGCGCTGCCGGACCCGGCGACCTGGACACACGTCGGCCAGTTGCAGGCCGACATGGTGTGGCTGGGCGCATCGCTCTTGCCGGTCACGCTCGCGATCGGGACTGTGCGCTACTGGCTGGTGGGGCTGACCGGCTCGGCGCACCCGGCCGGCGCGTTGGGGCGGTGCGTGTGGGTGACGTTCGTGCTCGTCGCCTACCGCTGGTTCGTGGAGCAGACGGTCGCGATCACGAACACCATGACGCACGCGATCCTCGGGTTCCCGGTCGTCGCCAGCGGCCTACAGCGGATCATTGGCGTGCTGTTCGGCGGCGCGCTGCTAGGCGGCGCGGGCGGCGTCTTTGGCGCGTTCCTGGTGATCGTCGGCGTGCTGTTCGCCGCGGGCCTGTTCGCCGTGCAAGTCCTGTTGACGGTCCTGCTCGCGCTGTTGATCGTCGCCGGCCCGCCCCTGATCGCGCTGTCGGCGATCCCCGAGCTTTCGCACCTGGCGCGTACCTGGGCGCACGCGCTCATGGCGATCACGCTCGTCCCGCTCGGCTGGACTGTGCTGTTCGCCACGGCCGGGGCGCTGTGCCTGGACGCGACGAGCTTCACCGGCGGCGCCGGCGGCGTGCCGGGGCACGTCGCAGCCGCCTTCGCCGGGCTCATCACATTCGCAATCGCGGTGAAGCTGCCGCTGATGCTGCTCGGCGAGCTGCGTCACCTGTTCGGCTCCGCCTTCTCCTCGGGTGGCGGCGGCTCGTCGGGACAGAGCACGATGCCGGGCGCTGAGCGGGTGAAGGCCGCGCACGCGCGGCTGCGCAGCGCCGCCTTCGAGGGCGTGCCCTCGGTCGGGCGCAGCGCGGGACGAGCGGCCGGCGCCTTGGGCGCCCCGGCCGGAGGGCCGCTCGGCGCCGCCCGGCGTGGCCTGACCGGGGCTGCTCGTCGTAGCGGCGTCCTGCCCGGCGCGGCGGCCGGTGTCGCCGGCGGCGCCGTTGCTGGGAAGGCCGCGGGGCGCGACCTGGCACAGAGCGGCCGGCGCGGCATCCGCGAGCGGCTGCGCAACGCGGGCGCGATCATCGCCAGCGCGCCGAGTGACGCCCGCGCCGCGATGGCGGCCGGTGCCCGCAAGGCAGGCCGGACGCCCCACGCCGCCGGTGCCGCGCGCGCGGCTGGACGCGGCCCAAGGGGCACGGGCACGAGCACGGGGAAGACCCCGGCGAGCGTCGCTGGCGGATCGGCGCGTGGCCGAGGCTCAAGCCAGGCATCGCCCGCGTCGCGCCAGCGCACCCAAGGGCCTGTGCGAGCGCCGTCGCCGCGGACGCAGACGCCCGTAGGACGCTCGCCGAGTGCGCGGAGCGCCCCGACGCCGAACGCGCCGGGGGGCACGCACCCTGGACGCAAGGTGGCGACCGGCGCGCAGCGCGAGGCGTCCGGTGGCACCCGTCCGCCTAGCCGCGCGGCCAACGCGCCCACTCCCCCGCCCCCGCCGGTGCGCGCGAAGCGGCCGGCGAAGCGTAAACCGCGACCGCGGAGCGGGTCGTGATCCACCGCACCTTCCGCTCGCTTGACGAGGCCCCGAAGTTGGTCGGCTTCACGATGCGCCAATGGTGCGTCCTGATCGTGGGCGCGAGCGCGGTCCTCGGCCTTGTCTACCTCGCGCACCTGCCGACCAAGCCGGCGATCACGCTCTGCGTGTTCTTCGTTGGGCTCCCGGCCGCGCTGACGTATGTCTCGGAGAGCGGCGGGCTGCAACTCGGCGTGCTGCTGCGCGATATGTGCCGCTGGCGCATGGGCGGGCATCGCCTCCCTGCCACGCCGCGCGGCTACGCCGACGCGCGCGGCCTGGTGATCCTCGCGCCCGCAGACTTCTATCTGGCAGACGGTCATCTGGCAGACGATCATCTGGCGGACCCGGCGCTTGAGGAGCTGCTGTCGGAGGAGCGCTGGGGCGCATGAGACGAGCGCGATGCGCCGCCGACCTGCTCGGAGTTGCCGCGATCGGCGAGGACGGGCTGCTCGTGCGCGAGGACGGCGAGTACGTGCGCTATCTGGAGGTCGGATCGGTCAACCCGCTCGTCATGGAGCAAGCCGAGGGCGAGCGGGTGTCCGCCGCGTTCGGTCAGCTCGCCGCGCGGCTGCCCGACCGTCAGTCCCTCCAACTCTACGTGCAGGGTACTCCGCTGGACTTGGAGGACGTTCTTGCGGAGGAGACCCACCGCTGCGAGCAGGCGGCGGGCGCGGCCGAGGACGCCGACGAGGACGAGCGCGCGACGGCGATCCGCCGGCTGGGGATCGCGCAGGAGCAGTCGATCCGCGCAACCGCGCTGAATGTCGCGCCGCTGACGCTGCGCTACCTCGTGATCTGTCCGTGGCGGCCGGCAGGCCGCCCGCTGCGCTCGGGGAGCCGGTCGCGCCGGGCGCTGCGCGTGAAGGCGAGCGTTCACGAGCGCGCGATGCGCGACTCGCTGCGGCACGCCGAAGGCGTCCGCTCAGACCTTGACGCGATGGGCCTCCCGGCCCGCCCGCTGGACGGGCGGGAAGTGCTCGACCTACTGCACGCCAGGTTCGACCCCGATGCGCAGCTGGTGGGCGAGCTGCCTGCGAGCTTCATGTGCCCCGAGGTCATCGCCTCGCCGGTCGCGGGCGAGGACGCCGAGGACGCGAGCGCTCGCGCGAGCGCCCTGGCGAGCGCGATCTGCACGGCCGAGCTGGGCCTGTCCGAGCGCAGCCATGTGGCGATCGGCAGCTCGGCGGAGGAGGTCTTCTATGTGAGCCTGGCGCCGGAGCAGACGTGGCTCGGCTGGCTGCTCCACATGATGCAGGCGCCGCGCCCGTTCACCCTCAGCGTGCATATCCAGGCGACCGAGCGCTACCGCGAGCGGATGGCGCAGAAGCGCCGCTACCGACGCATCCACGGCGTCAACCGCGGCGTCGAGCAGCGCGGACGCCCGCTTGATCCCGACGCGCGGGTGCAGGAGGAGGAGGCCGCCGAGCTCAACGACGAGCTCGCCACGAGCGCGGGCGCCGGTATCTACCGCGTCAGCATCTACGGCTCGCTGCTTGAGTCAGGGCCGCAGCCGGACATCGAGACCCTGCACGAGCTCTGCCAGGCGGCCGGGCGGGAGGTCACGATGGCCTGCGACGCGCGGATTGGGCACGGCCTGTTCGCGCAAGGCGCACTGTGGCGATCGACGCTGCCGCTCGGGCGCGACGTGGCGCGACGGCGACGCAAGTACGTCAGCCGCAACGTCGGGGACACCTTCCCGCTGTGCGGGACGAGCTGCGGCAGCCCCGAGGGCATCCCGCTCGGCTACGCGCTGCCCGGCCGCACCCTGGAGCGCCTGGACCCGTTCGACCCGGCGCATCCCAACCACCTGCTGCTGGTCAACGGCATGAGCGGAGCGGGCAAGACGATGGCCGCGATCATCCTCTTGATCCGCGCGCTCGCGCAGGGCGCGAGCGGCTTCATCATCGACCGGGCCGGGCACTTCGACTTCCTGTGCAGCCTGATCCCCGGCGCCGCGTCGCTTGAGATCGGCGGCGACGCGCACGCGATCAACTCGTGGGATGTCGATGACCCGGCGCAGGTCGGCGCGGAGAAGATCGACTACTTGCTCGCGCTGCACGCGCTACTGCTGGGCGAGCACCACGCCGGCCGGGACTCCTACGGCCTGACGGACCTTGAGGCCAACCTGCTCGGCCTGGCAATCGCCGAGGTCTACGCGCGCTGCGCGCTGACGGGCGAGGAACCACGCGAGCTGCTGTTGCAGGAGGAGCTAGAGCGCCGGTATCACGCCGAGCGCGGCGAGGGGTCGGTCGGGATCGCCGAGGCGTTGCGCAACCTCTCGATGAGGCTGAACAACTACATCGGCGACGGCCCCTACGCCTATCTCGCCGACCGGCCGACGACGATCCCCGCCGGGGCGCCGCTGGTCGTATTCGACACCAGGAGCATCCCCGACGCGAAGGCCGCGGCGGCGCTGTTCGTCATCTGCGAGCACGTCAAGAGCCGGATCGCGCGCACTCGCGCCCTGCATCTCACGGGCGCCGGCCCCAAGCACACCTGGGGCGGCAAGAGCTTTCTCGTCGTGGATGAGGCGTGGAAGCTGATCGAGAGACCGAGCACCGGCAGGTGGTTCAACGAGTTCGTCCGCCGCAGCCGTCACTACGCCCTGTGGCTCATCGCGATCAGCCAGCAGCTATCGGACTTCGACTGCGAGTACGGAACGGCGCTGTTGGCGAACGCCGCGATGCGGCTATTCCTGCGCCAAGAGACGCGCGAGCTGGCCTACGTCAAGGGAGCGCTGAAGCTGACCGACGAGGCAATCGACGCGATCTCGACGCTGAAGACGGTCCGCGGCGCGTTCTCCACCGCTTACCTGATGAACGGCACGCGCGGCGAGGGCACGTTGCAGATCGGCGTCGGGCCGCTTGAGTATTGGATCGCGAGCTCTGACCCCGCCCGCGATGAGCCCGTGCGCCGGCACGCGCTCCGAGAGGCACAGCAGCAGAGTTGGCCCGCGCTGAGGCTGCTCGTCAACGACGAGTGGCAGGCAGCCGCCGCGAGCGAACTGGAGGTCGCGGCGTAATGCAGGTCAAGGTCGCGATCGAGCTGCTGCGCAACCGCAACGTCAGGACTGCGCTGCTCGTCGCGGCGTTGATCGTCGTCTCGTTGCCCGTGCTCGTGGCCGCCGCCATCGTCGGGCTGTTCGCGCACGAAGCGGAAGTGGCTTGCCGCGGCGCCGGCGCTCCCGGCGTGGTTGACACGCCCGCCGGCGGAGGACCGATCGCCGCGGGCCTGTATGCGGCGCCGCTCGAACTGCGGCCGGGCCGCTGGTATGAAGTCGGCGCGACCGCCTACGGCGGGCCGGGCGACTCCACCGGCGACTACGGGTCGATCCCCGACCCCGGCGAGTCCTACCTGCCGGCGCACCCCGACAGCTTCGCCGAGCTCTCGCTGCTCAACTCAAACCCGGCGAACAACGGAGGCGCGCTCACGTTCAGCGACGCTGACGCTCTTGACAACCTCGCCTACCTGACCGAACTGCGAGTCCTGCACGCGGGCCACGAGGCGATCCTGGCGAAGCGCGACGTGGGCTACGGGCAGGGGCCGGGCCAGTTCATCGCCAACGGCCAGCCCTACCGGCTGGACGTGTGGTGGCAGGCGGCCAGTGCGCTCGGGATCTCCAAGAGCCCCGTGCAGGTGCAACTCGCACCGCGCACCGGAGCGGGAGCGACACTCGAAGCGCTACCGGAATCCAGCGAAGCCGGCGGCGGTCCAGCGGCGAGCGCCTGCGCGGTGGCCGAAGGCGCCGGCAGCATCCCGCTCCCACTGACGGCCGGCACGCAGACGAAGATTCTGCCGAGCGGCCTTGCTGCCGCCGGCGAAGAAGCGCCGGCGCAAGTCAAGGCGATGGTGGCCGCGGGCAACCGCCTTTTCGGGGCGAGCTACCTCTACGGCGGCGCCCACGGGACGCCGCTCAGTCAGCTAGAGCCGGCGTATGACTGCTCATCGGCAGTCTCCTACGTCCTGCACGCCGGCGGCGTGTTCGGCGAATACGCCGAGGACTCGACCGAACTTGAGTCCTACGGCGACCCCGGCCCCGGCAAGTACGTCTCGATCTACGCCAACGCGGGACACGTCTTCATGTACGTGGGCGGCCTGCGCTTCGACACCGTTGAAGCACCCGCCTACGACAGCGGCCCGAACTCGGGCAAGCCCGGCCCGAAGTGGCGCGTTTCCGCATCCGTCCCCAACTGGGCGACCTGGGTCGTCCGTCACCCGCCGGGGCTATGACGAGCGCGAACGTCAGAAGGCTCCTGCCGGTGGCGCTGCTCGCGGCCGTCGCGCTGACGGGATGCACCAACCCCGACGCGCCGACGACGAGCACGAGCGGGTCGGCGAGCTCATCGCCGCAAAACGCTGGCGAGCCGCCTGCACCCCCACCGCCGTCCGCGAGCGCGCAGACGCCGCTCGATGTCCAGGCGACGGCGACGAAGGCCATCGCGGCGTTCGCCGAGCTCTACGTCAACTGGACCTACCGCACGCTCACAGAACATCAGCGGACCCTCGCCGCGATGTCGGTCGGCGCGGCGCGTCTGTCGGAGAACCAGGCCGCTGCGAGCAGCCAGGCCGACACGACGATCGCGCGCGGGCACATCTACAACAGCGGCCAGATAGTCAGCATCGCCCGCGACCTCACCAGCGCGGATTCATGGGTGATCGTCACCCGCGAGCAGACCGGCGGCGACCCCCAATACGAAGGGCTGCCCGCTGCCTACCACGTCACCATCGCGCAGCTCGCGAGCGTCCCCGGCGGCTACGCGGTCGAACAGTGGCTACCGGAGAGCTGACCCAAATGCTGGAAATCACGGTCAACAAAGGAGGCTCCACATGCAGGGTGAAAGCAGCTACACCGACCAGGCCGCGGCAGCGATGCTCGACGCGGTACGCAACGAGCACGACTTCGCTGGGTGGCTTGCGGGTGTTCTCGCCCAGACCGCCTGCGAGCTCGGCAGCAGCGGGGCGCTGACGGCGGGGCGACCGGGCTCCTGGGAGACCGACTTGGTTCAGAGGCTCGTCCAAGGAACGGTCGGCTGGGATGACGAGTGCCTAGACGCCTACGCGAAAGACCCGTCCGCTCCCCAGCGGCAGAGCGCTCGCTGAGCGCAGGCCGGAGGCGTTCGTGCGCAACGAATATCAGCTCTCCGCCGGTCGAGCCGCGTCGCGCTGGCGACTGCCGATCGGGCTTCGCTCGGCGTGGCTGACGGCCTACGCCGCGACCTGGACGGTGACGCTTGGCTCCACCGCGCTCGTCGCGCTACTCGGCGCGACGGCCAAGGCGCCCGTTCGCCGTTTGCTGCGACTGCGCCTGGAGCCCAACGGTCCGCCGCAGCTCGGTCACGTCGTTGCCCTGGCGGCCCACAACGTCCCGATCGCAGCCTGGCCGCTGCTGCTTGGCGTGATCGGCGCTCATCACCATCGCCTCGGCCGGAAGATCGCGGACGGCGTTCTGCTGGCGTGCATCACCGTCAACACCCTGCCGGTCGGTGTGGCGCTCGGCGCCTACGGCGCACCGCTGCTGCCGTACATCCCCCAGCTGCCGGTCGAGTGGGCCGGTCTCGCGCTTGGCGCAAGTGCCTGGCTGCTGCAACGCCGCCGCGCTCTGGCCGTACCCGAAGGGCTCGTGCTGCTGGCGCTGACCGCTTGTGTCCTGCTCTGCGCCGCAGTGCTCGAGACCGTCGCCGTCCCACACAGATGACACGGCGAGCCAACAGCCCGACGCCGGACGAGTTTCGTCCCGCAGAACCGGATGGGCACCAGGCCGCGCGGCGGCGCGTGCAACAAAAGTTGCGAGTAAATTGTTGTGTGCGGAACCGTTCAGTCCTGTCGCCGAGTTTCGGTGCAGCTCGGGGCTGAGGGGAGGAGATCGGAATGGATGTTCGAGCTCAGCGATCAGGGAAGGAGCGCCCTACCGAATCAGGACGCAGGTCGCTGACGGGCCTTTTCCGTCCGCGACCGGGCTACGGGTATGACTCGGAGTGGATCGGGCAAGTCCTCGGGGAATGGCAGGCGCAGGAGGTTCGCGCTGCCCGCAACTTCCCAGAGTGTCGTGGGCTGACTACCGAGCAGCTGGAGGACATCTACCAGGAGACAACTGTCGCGCTGCTGCGCCGCCCGTATCAGACGGAGGAGCATCTTCGCAACGCCCTGCGGATGGGCCTCAAGCACCGCGCGCTGAACCTGCATCGCGACGAACGCCGGCGCGGGCAAATCCTCGCGCGCAGCGCTCCGGGGATGTACGTGATGGCCGAGGAGCGCGGAGGTCAGAACGCTCCCGAGCTCGCCGCGCTCGTCCATCAGGACCGCTTGATCGTCTCCGAGTTCCTGACCGAGCTGACGGAAGTCGAGCAGTGCGTCTTTGGATGGCTCGTCGAGGGATTGCAGTACCGGGCGATAGCGTCGGTTGAGGGGATCGACGTCAACGTCGCGCGCAACGCCGCGCGATCGTGCGAGCGAAAGCGCGAGCGCTTCCAGTTGTTGTACGACACGGGGCGACTGTGCGGCTTTCGCTCCGCGACGATCCATGCGCTCCAGAGCGGCGAGGCGACGAGCGAGCAGCTTGCGGAGCGCGCGTTCGCGCACCTTGAGAGTTGCGCGCACTGCCGCGCCGAGCACAAGACGAACGCGCGACGCCTGCGGCGGAGCTTCCAGGGCGACGCCGCGGCCCTGCTGCCGCCGATTCTCGTCGGCCGTCTCGGATGGATCACGCGCGCAAGGATGCTGCTGCACCGCTTCATGCCCGACGGTGTGCCCGCCGGGCCGGGCGCGGTGCGCGAACGCGCAGCGGCACTCCTGGCCGGCGGCGGCGCAGCGGCGAAGATCGCGGCGGGCGTCGCGACGGTAGCCGTCATCGCCGGCGGGACGATCGCTACCCATGTCCTCGATCATGCACCGCTCGCTCAGCCGCGCCATAGCGCCGTTCGAGTTAGCGAACCACCGCATCAGACGCTCACGACGTCGATCGCCCCGACGCCGGCGCTCTCTGGCCGGCAGGCGACTGCGCGGGCCGTCCAACAGAAGGCGCCGCGCAATCAGTCTCGACGCAGAGGATCGTCTTCGGCGCCTGGTCGAGTCCTAGCGAGCACTCATCCAACGAACTCGGGCCAGGCATCTCAGGAACGCGAACCGGGAGGCTTCGCCTACCTGGGCGTTCCCACAACGCCGACCAGCCCACCAGCCGCGCAAGCTCAAGCGGCATCGGTCTCAGAAGACCAGCACGGCGGGGGGCCGTTCAGCCCATGAGCAAGCCCGCGAAAAATTGTTGGCCGCTCTGCGGCCTTCGCGTTCACAGACCACAGAAGCCCCACCAGAAGGGGCCTGAACACAGGATGGACGCGACGATGAACAAGCACCGCACCAAACAAACGGACATGGGGCTGCTGCTCGCCTTGGCGTTCGCCCTGGCCGCTGCCGCCGGCGTGCTCGGAACGAGCAGCGCCTACGCGGGTGACTGGATGGAGGTCTCCTGCGTGAACCCAAACCAATCGGCGGCCCCGAGCGAAAACTGGACGAGCTTCGCGACCGGCGGGCCGGGATACGGCTCGAACAACGGGACCGGCTGCGCGCCAGGTAGCCCAATGTTCGCGATCCTCAGCTCCGCGGCGGCGGCCGGCGTCGGGTCCGGCGAGAACCTTGAGTACACGCCGCCGGCCGGCTCGACGCTGATCGGCGGCTCGGTGGACGTGAGCATGTACGCCGACGGCGGCGGCTACAACGCCTCGGGCACGGCCGTCGCCTACACGCCGGACTTCGCCTACGACTCCTCCAACGTGTTCTTTCAGTGCGCGCGCGGCCTGGAACCGTGCTCGAACGGGACCGACGACTTCTCCGGCGTGCTTGGGCTGCCGGCGAATCGTGGCGGCAGCTTCTACATAGGCGCCGGATGCGGCGGCGCGGCTGGCTACGCCTGTGACGAAGGCGGCAGCGAAGGCGCCTGGTCACTCGTGCGGCTGTGGTGGGCGAACTTCTTGCTTGCCAACGAAGCGACACCTACGGGCAGCGGCGTCAGCGGCACGCTGTTGAGCCCGAACGCCGAAGGCACCGCAGAACTCACGCTCACCGCGGGCGACCCTGGCGGTCCCGGCGTGTATCTCGTGACGGTCGAGATCGACGGGAAAGCCGTCTACTCCGGCACGCCGAACAACAACGGCGGCAAGTGCGTCCCGGTCGGCACAAGCGGCGCCGCGCTGATGTTCGACTACGGACAGCCCTGCCCGGCGAGCGAGTCGGTGGACCTTCCGATCAACACGACAACGCTTGCCAACGGCCAGCACACCTTGAAGGTCGTCGTGCAGGACGCGGCGGGCAACTCGGCGGTCGTCTACGACGGGACGATCACGACAAAGCAGCCGTTGAGCGGTTCACTCGGCGCGATGCCCGGTCCAGGCACCGGCGCGAGCGCGGGGAGCTCGGACGCGCCAACGGGTGTCCCCAACGGAACGACCGCGAGCAGGACAGCGCAGCTGCATCTCGGGGTGCGATCGAGGATCACGCGCAGGTACGCGCGCCGCGCGGTACGGATCACGGGGCGTCTGTTGAGCGCTGCGGGCCAGCCGATCGACGGCGCGACGCTGGAAGTTCTGCAACAGGTCAGCGGCTCGCCGACTCAGGCGGTGATCGCGCACGCACGGACCAGCTCGAACGGGACATTTGCGACGACGGCGCCGGGTGGACCCACGCGGACGATCGAGGTCGCCTACCGGGCGTTCTCCACGGAAGCCAACTACGCGGCACTGGCGACGATCCAGGAGTCGGTCAGCGCGGGGGTCCGGCTCAATGTCGCCCCGCGCCGCACGAGCCCCGAAGGCACGATCACACTCAGCGGCCGGGTGCTCGGCCCGGTCCCTGCTCAGGGAGTGGTGGTCGAGCTGCTTGTCCACTATCGAGACCATTGGGAGCCATTCCGCGATCCGCGCACAGACTCGCACGGTCGCTTTCACGTCGTCTACCAATTCCAAGGCGGCGTCGGGCGGTTCCCGTTCCGGGCCTTGGTGTTTGGCAACCAATCCGGGTTCCCCTTCATACACGGCGAAAGCGGGGCAGTCGATGTCACCACGAACTGACATGCCACTGACAGGCGCTCACTACGACCGGAGCTCGTCCTGGCGCGCGGTCCTCGTCTGTGTGGCGTTGATCCTGGTAGCGGGTGGAGCTCTTACGTCGAGCGCTCGGGCAGGCACCTGGACGGTTGTGTCGTGTGCGCAGCCTGACGGTCGGCCTGCGCCGACGGAAGGGTGGAGCACGAGCGCGACGGGCGCCGTCGGGCCAGATAGCGGCGACTCCAACACCTGTGAGCAGGGAGGCAGCCTCGGGGCCGTCACGAGCGGCGAAGCGCCTCAACGACCATACGAAGGACCCGAGTGGGTGTTCACCGCCCCGGCCGGCTCCACGATCGCGGGAGGGAGCGTGACCGCGACGTTGACCTCGCCACACGGACAGGCGTGGCTCGGCACGCCCAACGTGGACTACGACGCTGCCGATGTGCTGGCGAATTGCCAGTACAACCTTGCGTGTGGCGGGGACGGCACGCTCAGCGGCACTTTCCCGATCACGCATCCGGGCGGGACGAACCTCTACGCAATCGCGGTGTGTGTAGGCCCGTATGAAGGTGCGACGAGCTGCCCGGCCAGCGGCGGGCTCGACGCGGGCATTTACGTCAGCAGCGCCGACATCGAACTCTCAAACGGCGCGACGCCAGCGGCGAGCGGGCTCGGAGGGACGCTTCTGAACGCGAACGCGAGCGGCACTCAGGAACTCACGTTCGACGCGAGCGATCCGGGTGGTCCCGGCGTCTATCTCGTCACCGCGCAGATCGACGGCAAAACGGTCTACTCGGGCACGCCGAACAACAACGAAGGCAAGTGCGTCCCGGTGGGCTCCAGCGGAGGCACGTTGATGTTCGACTACAGCCAACCGTGCCGGACGAGCGAGTCGGTTGACCTGCCGATCAACACGACCGAACTCGCCGACGGACAGCACACCTTGAAGGTGACGATCGAGGATGCCGCGGGCAACACGAGCGTCGTCTTCGACGGGACGATCACGACAAAGCAGCCGTCGAACGATTCGCTGGGCGCACTCCCCGGCCCCGGCACGGGCGGCGCGAGCCTGGGCGTCGCCGCAGGCGTAGCGGCGGCCAATGGGGCCGGCGCGAGCGAGGCGGCGCAGATTCGCCTCGGCCTGCCGCGCAGGATCACACGATCGTTCGCTCACCGGGCGCTGCGGCTGCCGGGACGCCTGCTCAACGCACAGGGCCAGCCAATCGGCGGGGCCGCGTTGGACGTGATCGAACAGGCAGCGGGCAGTGGTGCAACTCAGGTCATCGCGCACGCGCGGACGAGCAATGACGGGTCGTTCATCGCCAGCGTGCCGGCGGGACCGTCACGGGCGATCGTGGTCGCCTATCGCGCGTTCTCCACAGACACCGGGTACGCAGCGGAGGCAAAGATCGCGGAGTCGGTGACGGCCGGCGTGCAGCTGGTCATCACTCCGCGACGCACCAGCCCGGAAGGCACGATCACACTTAGCGGCCGGGTCCTCGGCCCGGTGCCGAGGCAGGGCGTCATTGTCGATCTGCTCGTGCATTACCGTGGGCGCTGGGAGCCGTTTCGCACTCCGAGGACCGACGCGGCCGGTCACTTTGCGGTGACGTACCAATTCCAAGGGGCTCTCGGGCGCTTCCCGTTCTGCGCAGAAGTGCCAAGCAGCCAGGCGGACTTCTCATTCGCCCGCGGACTGAGCGAGGTGGTCGATGTTGCGACTAACTGACACCAGGCTCGCACGTGGCCTTGCGCGACGTGGTTTGCAACGCGCTTGCGCTGTGTGTAGCTCATCCTCGCTGGCTCGCCGATCGGGATTGGTGGCGCTCGCAGTGGGCACACTGGCCTTGGCGAGCGCTCCCGCCGCGAGCGCGGGCACCTACCCGATGTATCAGTGCTCGCCCGGCACCGAGGCGGTGTCGCCGGGATGGTCGGTGTTCGGTTACAACACGAACGCGAGCACCGTCCTGTGGAACACCTGCTCAACCGGCGGCGCCATCGGCGTCTACGTTTCGAGTGACGAACAGGCCGGCGCGGTGACGGAGAACGGCCACAGCGGCAGCCAAGTGGGGCTGGCGCTCGATGTGCCGGGCAGCGCCCCCGATGTCAGCATCCAGTCCATCAGTGCCGAGGTCATCGGCTCGTCGGTCACAGGTGACGATGCGTTCATGGGCTTCACTTCTGCGGGCCAGGCGCTTCCGGGCGAAGTCGAGTTGCCCTACGGCGGGAGCAGCTACACGGCCAGCGAGAGCTGGTCGCTGCCGCAGGGCGCTCGGGATTTCGAGGCGCACGTCAACTGCACAACCGACATGAGCTCGCCTACCTGCGACTTCGCGGACTCGATCACCGTGCCCGCGCTGACGGACATTACGCTCACCCTCACAGACAACACGCCGCCGACCGTCGCAAGCGTCTCTGGACTCCTGGCAAGCGCGGCGGCGACCGACGCGGCAGTCTCCGGCTCACAAGCGATCAGCTTCACCGCGAGCGACGCAGACAGCGGTGTGCGCTCCGCCACGCTGACCCTGAGCCCACAGAGCGGCGGCGCCCCCAGCGTTCACACATTCGACTTCGCTTCGGAATGTACCTACGACGCATGGAACGCCTGTCCGGTCACGCAGACGGTCAGCGGCTATCCGGTGAACACCACGGCTCTGAGCAATGGCGCCTACGCAGTCGAGCTCTCGATCACTGACGCGGCAGGCAACGTGACGAACGACGCCCTGGGTTCGGTGACGGTGGATAACCCCTCGACATCGGCGGGTCTGCTCGGAGCGGCCCCTGGACCCGGCACAGGCGCGACGGCTTCTATCTCAGCCGTCGGGCTCGGCACCCCGAACGGGACGAACGCGAACGAGGCAGCACAGCTTCAATTGGGGGCGAGCCGGATCACGCGCGCCTTCGCGCACCGTGGGCTGCGGCTCGCCGGACGCCTACTCGGCCCCCAAGAACACCCGATCGGCAACGCCAGCTTGGACGTCTTGCAGGAGATCGTGGGTACAGCGACGTTCCGGCTGGTCGGGCACGCGACCACGCGCGCAGACGGAACGTTCGTCGCCGATGTGCCGGCGGGGCCGTCACGGGTCATCGAGGTCGCCTACCGGGCGTTCTCCGCAGACGCCGTGTACTCCGCCGTGGCGAAGGTTGAGGAGTCCGTTAGCGCTGGCGTGCGGCTCAGCGTGAGCCCGCATGGGACGAGCTCCGAAGGCACGATTACGCTCAGTGGCAAGGTAGAGGGACCGATTCCCAGCCAGGGTGTCGTGGTCGATCTGCTCGTGCATTACCGCGGTCGCTGGGAGCCATTTAGGACGCCGCGCACGAACAGCCACGGCGACTTCCGCGTCGTCTACCAATTCGAGGGCGGCATCGGGCGGTTTCCCTTCCGGGCGCTGGCCTTCGGGGGACAGTCAGGATTCCCATTCAGCAGCGGTGGAAGCGGGGCAGTAGATGTCACCACCAACTGACACCACCGCACCGTTGAGTGCGATCGAGCGCGGGCGCCGCGCCGCACGGTTGCCCGGCTGGCTGCGCAATCTCGCGCTGCTGGTCCTTATTGGCGCGGCCGTGGGACTGTTGGTCGTGCCCACCGCGAGCGCGGGAACATACGTGATCGACAATTGCCCAGCGGCGCCCGGCGGCAACGGCAATCCGGGGCCGTGGACGGTATTCGGGGCACCGCAGAACACGAAGGGCACTTGCGACGGGGGGCCGGGCGACTTCATCGGTCCGCTCGGTGGCAGCATGGCCCCGGCCACGGTCGATGGTGTTCAGGTCGCAGTTCCCGCCGGTAGCGGCATCACGATCGCAGCGGCGCGCATCTGGTGGTTTGTGCCGCATCAGGTCTCGGGCGCGGACACGTTTGCGATCGCCGGGGTGAACACTGGCGGCATCGAGGAAGCCGGCACCCCGAAAGACAGCGCAAGCACCCCCGACGAATGGACCTTGCCGTCGAACACGACGGAGCTGACGCTGGCCGACTACTGCTCGAACGACGATGCCGGCGCCGGCTGCACTCTCGGCAGCGGCGAGAACCCCGACCTTGAGCTGCTTGGCTCGCAGCTCACGCTCGATGACACGACCCTCCCAAGCGGCACTGTGACAGGCGGCGCGCTCGCGAGCTCGGGCATGGTTTCGGGCACGGCCTCGATCAGCTATCAGGCGACGGACGCGAGCTCAGGGGTCCGGCTTGTGCAGTTGCGGATAGATGGCGAACCGCTGGCGGAGAAGGACTACATCGCAAGTTGCTCGTACACGGACTTTCAGGCGTGCCCGCCGAGCGTGTCCGACACGATCAGCTGGAACACGGCGGCGGTGGCAGACGGCCAGCATCGCGTGGAACTCGTTGTCGAGGACGCGGCGCAGAACACGAGCGTCATCTACAGCGGGGAGGTCACTGTTCAGAACGCCGCGGGCGCCGCGTCCTTGGGTGCCCTTCCCGGCGCTGGCAGCATGGGTGCCAGCGTGCTTGGCAGTGGCAGTCCGAACGGCACGGGCGCCAGCGAGACGGCCAGCCTGCGGCTCGGATTGCGGCGAGCGGTAAGGCGCACCTACGCGCATCGGGCGCTTGTCGTCGCCGGGCGCCTGCTCGACGGCGAGGGTCAGCCTATTGCGCACGCGACTCTCGACGTTTCGCAGCAGCTCGTCGGGACAGCGACGCCGCAGCTCCTAGCTCACACTACGACGAGCTCTGACGGCACGTTCAGCGTGCGGGTGCCTGCCGGGCCGTCTCGGGTTATCGAGATTGCCTACAGGGCGTTCTCGGGTGACACAAGCTACGCGGCCGTGGCTCACATCAGAGAGACGGTAGAGGCGGGTGTGCGACTGAGCGTCACGCCGACTCGCACTGGCCCCGAAGGGATGATCGTGCTGTCCGGCACGGTCGAGGGACCGATCCCGCAGCAGGGCGCGATCGTAGACCTGCTCGTGCATTACCGTGGCCGCTGGGAGCCGTTCAGGACGCCGCGAACGAACGGGCGCGGTCGCTTTCGAGTCGCGTATCAGTTCGAGGGTGGCGTCGGGCGCTTTCCTTTCCGCGCCGAAGTCCCCGGCGGTCAGGCAGGCTTTCCCTTCGGTAGCGGTGACAGTCAGGTGGTCGATGTCAGCACCAAGTAACCCGACGCGCCGCGCGTTGATGATGCTCTGGCGCGGCCGGGTGGGCGTCGTCGCGGCACTTCTCGCGCTTGTCCTGCCGCCGACGATGGCGGGCGCCGAGACAGGGATTACGACGCAGGCAACCGCAGACAACGGAGCCTTCCTTCCTTACGCTCCCGCGCCGGCGCAGCTTGCCGGCCTGTGCTTGGTTGATACGGGTGTGAATCTCAACCCGGACACCGAAGGCGTCGTAGTCGAACGAACGGCGCTCGACGGCGGCTCGGGGAATGACGTGTCCTCCACACTGCACGGGACTGTGCTCGCCATGATGGCGGGAGCGCCTGCGAACAGCTGGGGTATGGTCGGCACGGCACCCCACGCCATCCAGATCGTCTCTGTGCGAATCCTTGAGCCCGAACAGACCACGTTTCCGTTCAGCGCATACGCGACTGGAATCGTCGCATGTCTTAGCCTCCGCTCTCACTACAACATCCGGGTTATCAATCTCTCGCTCGGGACTTCTGAATCACCATCTGCCGAAAGCTACGAAGCCCTAGCCAATGCAGTCGAACGGGCTACGAACTATGGCGTTGCAGTGGTGGCAGCTGCGGGCAATGACGACGGGGGCGGGGTCGAGTACCCCGCCGCATATCCAAGCGTGCTTTCGGTTGGCGCGACGGATACCCAGGGCGGCGGCTTCTGCTCGTTCTCCAACCGTGGCGAAGGATTGCGCCTACTCGCGCCCGGCTGCGACCTCGACGGCGCGGACCCCGCAACGGGCGAACCCGACTACAACTACTGGCAGGGCACCAGCGAGGCGTCGGCGATTGCGGCAGCGGCCCTTGATGCGCTCGACTCCTACCAACCCGGCTTGTCGCCGGAAGCGGGCGAGAAGGACCTGACGGAAGCCGACAGCGGGACGCTCGACATCGCGCAGACGTTCCGCAACGCGGGGCTCGGAGCGATCGTCACGGCGGGCGAAGCAGCCGAGCCAGGGGCACAGTCCAACGCGGCTCCGGCATCGTCTCCCCAGCCGGTGTCACCATTGGCCGCGATGACCTTCACGCAGCCATTCGGACGCCCGCGAGCCCGTCTGAGGCGAGTCAAGCATCGATTCGTGCTCGCGCTGTCGGGACGCCCGAGCGAAGCTCAGGTGCAGGTGCGCTATCTCGGCCACAGGGGACGATCGCGCCGGCTTCGCGTGCTGCGCACGCTGCACGGAGTCTTCACCAGCCTGACGCTCCCGAGCTCCGGCGTGGTCGAGGTATCGGTGCGCTATACCGACCCCTACGACGTGGAACGAGCAAGCCCGTGGACGACACTCCGGCTACCAGCATCCGCGAACACGACGGGAAAGGCGACGCGCGCACGATGAAACGATCGAGCGTGACGATCGCGGTCATGCTGGCCGTCGTGGCGTGCCTCTCGCCGTCGCAGACGTTTGCGGCCGGCACCTATCAGGTGAGCGCGTGCAACTTTGCGCCAGAAGCCGCCAACAACTCCTGGGTATGGGCGACGAACGATCCCGCGCAGCCCGCGCACTACGCCGAGCACGCCAACTGCCCGTACCGGCTGGGAGGCGATGGCGGAAAGGCCGATCAGGAAGGTGGACTATCGACAACCGACGCGCTCGGTCTCTCAAGTGGAGCCGCGCCGGGCACAAGCGCGGGCTGGACGTTCACGGCGCCGCCGGGCACGTCGATCACCGGGCTCACTTACGAACGGTTCATCGGCCATCAGTACGACGGCTTCAACGATTGGTCGCCGGCGCTACGCGCAGACGGGGCAATTGTGCCAGGAGAAACCTGCCTGGATTCGGTCCAAAATGGCGAGACGTGTTCCGTCGGCGCTCCGCCTGGAGAGGGAGGCGAACCGGCAGCCATCACAGGTCTCTCAGCGCACGAACTCTCACTCGGCGTGGTATGCAAGGCGCCATCGGGCGACGAATGTGTGACGGGAGCAACCCAATATGCCGTGTGGGCAGCGATGTATGGCGCGACGGTCACTCTCTCCGATCCGACGCCGCCGACGCTCAGCGCGCCGTCGGGCGCTCTGTGGGGATCGGGCGAAGCTGGCGGCTTTCACAAGGGCACCGAAAGCGTCACGGTCTCGGCCGCTGATGTCGGCGGGGGCGTCGCCAGCATCGCTCTGTCTGCTGACGGGCGGCCAGTGGAGACCTACACGGCACCGTGCAATTTCACGTTCGCGCAGCCGTGCCCGTCATCCACGGGGACACAGACCTTGACGTTTCCGACGACGCAGCTCTCTGACGGCACGCACACGCTCACGCTCGTCGCGACTGACGCGGCCGGCAATCAATCGACGGTCGCCTCGCACGAAATCACGGTGGAGAACAGCGCGCCACCGCCGCCCGTGGGGCTGTCCGCCACCGCGACGCAAGCGGGCAGCTCCACATTTACGGCCACTTGGAGCGATCCCACAGGCCAGCTCGCACCGATCACCGGCGCGTTCTACCAAGTCTGTCCTGCAAGCGGCTCGGGCGCGTGCAGCGCGCCCGCGTCGGCACCGGCGACAGGACCGGCGACAGTGACCGTGCCTGGGCCTGGAAGCTGGAGCATCGCTGTGTGGCTCACCAACGCGGCAGGCAACGCAAGCGCCGCCAATGCTGCGCACACCAACGTCGTCGCACCGCCGTCCAGCTCGGGCGGTTCGGGGGCGGGCACGGGTCATAGCGCGACAGCGACAACGCCGACGATCCACGTCACGGAGACGCTGCGCGGGCGCGAGCTCATCGTGCATGTGAGCGGACCCGCGACGGGTCGGGTGCGCGTCAGCTTCACGGGTCGGCTCGGGCGCAGGACGATCGCCTCGGGTGCAAAGACCGTTGCGCTCAAGCGTGGCAAGCTGACCGCGATCTTCGAGCTCGGTCCGCGCACAGCAGCGCACGCCCTGATCCGCGTCAGCGCGAAGCTCGATCACGAGCTGGCGGTGACGAGCACCTTGCGCCGGCACGCGGCGCGTCGCGACTACTGACGGGCCGAGACGACCGCGGCGAACCAGCCGTCAACGGTCGGCGGCCTCAGCGATCACTCGTTCCCAATCGTCGCGCAGCGGCTTGGCTCCCAGCTCGGTGATCGCCAGTGCGACTACAAGCTCAAGGCCGACGACGCCCGTGGGTAGATGGACCTTGCCGAACCACCGCTCGCCGACGTGGATGCCGGTCCCCACGTGCATGTGCGGCCAGGTGATGGGGCTTTCGCCTTCTGGATGCCAGTGGTAGGAGACGAGATCGCGGCCGTCGTGCTCGATCGCGTAGTTGTAGCCGACGACCTCGACGCGCCAGCCGTCGGCGCCCTCGCGGGGTTCGTAGTGCTCGCCGACGCTGAGGCGGAGCGGATGCGGTGCGCGCAGCTTCGCCAGGTCCAAGAGTTCGAGCTGATGCGGCGGGTCGGCGGTGTGGTAGGCGCTTACGACGACGTACTCGCCCGTCAGGCACGCCAGTAGCCGCGCCGTTCGGCCGCGGTAGTGCTCGATGGCCTCGGCGGGTGTCCTACTTCCGGGTGCCATTGGGCGGGAGCATCATCGCGAGGCGCGTGACGGCGGGGCTGTCGTCTATGTCGATCTCACCCGCACGCAGGCGCCGCTCGAACTCCTCGCCGCTCATGCCCAGGTACTTGCGTGCCTGTTCATCGACTCGCTGAGCCCATTCCTCGGGGTTCAGCTCGCGGATTTGGTTGTCAGTTCGGGTAGCCATTGGAAGCTCCTTGGTAGAAGTCGGCCGCGCGGACCGGCTCCTTGACCATCCATAGTAGGGGAGGACGCGGGTGGTTTCCATCGGTCGGGGCGCTAAGCCCGGCGAGCCTACGCCCGCCGGGCCTTGTTGGTCATCATGCAGCTGCGACCAGCTCCAGGGCGCGGGTCTTCTCTGCTCCGTCATCGAGCGCGCGGGCGAAGCGCTGAGCCTTTGAGCGCAGCGGGCGAATCCAGTCGCCGTACTCCACGATCGCGTTCACCGCCGCCCACTTGGAGCCCGGCGCGTTGCCCTGCGTCTCACCGCGCAGGAACAGCTCGGCGATTCGGTCCTTGGTCTGCTGGCGCGAGCTGCGTGCGCGGCTGCTCATCGAGTCGCCGGTCCCATTCGGGTAGAGCTCATCGAGGACCGCGCGCAACTGGCGCTCGGTGCAGCGTTCGGAGGCGAGCTCGTCCCCGAAGCGCTTGAACTGCTCGTAGTAGTTGATCGAGAGGTCCAGCACCCGCCGCGCCTCGTGGATGTGCTGCGTGACAGCTTCGGTGTGGCGTATCGAGAACTTCTGCCGAGCCTGACGAAGCCCCCAATTGAGCGTGTTCTGGCAAACGACGCGGATCGGGGTCGTGGCCGCGATCACCGCCGTCGAGCCATCGTGGCTGTTCATCAGCAGCACGTAGGGCCGCACCGGGTCGCCGCCGACCTCGACGTGCTCGGGCAGTGTGGCGAGGACCCATACGCGGCGCCCGCCGTGCAGGCTGCCGGCCGTCTCGAAGTTGATCGAACTGCCGAGCAGCTTGTCGATGAACGCGAACGCTTCGTGGTTCTGCACGATGCGGTAGCGCTCACCGACGATCCCCAGCACTTCACGGGTGTCCTGGCGGACGGTGGCGTAGTAGCCGGGAATCTCCTCGCAACGCGGAATCGACCAATCGGCGGCCGGCATATCGCCGCGGTCGATCGCGATGGCCTCCTTCGCCACGTCCCAGCCGAGCCCCGACGCCTCGATCGCCTCACCGACGGTCGCCGGTGGCTGGTCGAGTACGGCGCCGAGCCCGTGCCAGGGTGTGTCGCGCACGGAGAACATCGAGTCTGAATCTGTGAGTCCAGCGGACATACTGCCGCCCTCCTTTTGGATCGGTGGTCCCGCCCGGTGCGGGGCCGGTCGCAGCCCTGGCCGCATCCCCGGAGGGGATGCAACACTGGCCGGGCAAGCGGGCTCCCGCACCGGGAAGGTCCGGCTTACTCCGCTTGTGAGTGCTCGTACTCTGGTTCCGGCTCATGGCTACCGTCGAGTCGGCTCCACGAGAAGGGGCCGCGTAGGTTCGGTGGCATCTGCTCGTGCGAGTCGATACCGGCCACCCACTCCTGCTCGTTGTTCTTCCAGTAGAAGAAGGCCAGCTTGTCGGTCTTGCGGTCGCGCTCCTCGCGCGTCGAGAACTCCTCGATGTCGATGTCGCCTTCCACGTCCAACGCGAGCTCTGTCTCGCCGCGGTGGTAGACGACGACATACGGCCAGCAGCCGAGGTCCCAGCCATTGAGTCCCCAACTCCCGATTGCGACCCAGCCGATACGGCTTGCGAACTCCCTCCGGTCGTAACCTTCGTCTCCCGGCCAGCGGGTGCGCGTAGGCATAGCGCCCTCCTTTGGATACAGGTGGCTCCGCCCGATGCGGGGCCGGTCGCAGCCCCGGCCGCATCCCCGCAGGGATGCGAAAATGGACGGGCAAGCCGCCCAACGAACGGGCGTCCAGGCCCTCGCGGCTCGCCCTTACGGCAGCGGCCGGCGGTGCCTGCTCCACAAGAGAGCCGTGCGGACGACGCGCGACTGCTCTCTGCTGCTTCCCGCTCAGCGAGCGCGGCAGCGAGCCGACCGGCGTCTATCGGAGTGAGTCAATGAACGCGACGAGCGCCCTTACATCGGCTGGCTTGCGCTTGAGGTCGAGCTCTTCGATCGCCTCGGCCATGACTTCACCAGGGTATCCCTGGACGGTGAGCGCGTTGGGTTCGACGATGTGTCTGGTCAGGTAGGCGTTATCGGCGATGATGGTTCGTCCGTCGCTCAGCTTCACTCGGCTGACAGCCAGCCCCTTCCATGATGGGCCGGTCATGCGTGTGCCGTTGAGCGAGTGGCAGCCGGCGCAGCCATCGTCTTGGTAGAGTCTTCGCCCGAGCGCCACAGGAGGAGGAGAGGTGCTGGCGTTAGGCGATGTAGTTGGTGTCGTGTGATGTTGTGTGCCACCGCATCCGCTTGTGAGGCAGAGCAGCGCACCCAGACTGATTGCCGCGGGGAGTCTCGCGACACGCACGGAACCGCAGCGCCGGCGAGGCCGTGAGAGCCGTTGTAGTAACGGGCGGTCACGACCTCGCCGAGCGCCCATAAGCCATCCCGATCTGACCGGATACTCCATCGGGACTCACGTCACGCTTACTCCTGGTGCCCCGACTGGCGGTGTTTCCTCCGGTGCTATCTCCGCGGATCGCACGCGTTGGCCGGAGGTCGCGAGTTGCGCAACCGGGAATAGTGCGAAGGCGAGCAGGACGAACAGTGGTCCTGCGTTGAAGTCGGTCGCGCCTTCGGTCCAGAATGGGCCGCCGAGGTCCTGCCCATAGAGCCAGTAGGCGAGGGAGAGCACGATCCCGATCGCGAGCGCCGGCCAGCGCAGCGGCGTCCACACACCGATCGCGACCGCGACCGAGATGATCGCGAGTACCATCGCGATCGTGGTGCCGTGACCCAGCGTGTGCTTCGCGAGCGAGTCTTGGATTTTGGCGAGCCAGTGCGGGGAGGCTTCGGCCATTTCGGTGATCATGCCGTGGGTTGCTTCCTTGGCGCGATTGACGTTCGCGAGCCACAGGCCCGCGGACATGACCCACAACCCTGACCAGAAATAGAGCCCTCCGCGATCCCCCAACGGTCCCATATCGGTAGGTGAGCGACCCTCCTGCTTGTCGGTGGGCCACACGAGCAGGCCGATGATCGCGTAGAGGATCACCGCCCCGGGCGCACCCATCAGAGGCGCGGGCAGGGTGTTTGACGTCAGGCCGCCGAAGCCCTCACCGAACCACCAGACCCAGATCGCCCACGCGAACGAGACCGCGAGCGCTGGCTTGACCAGGCGCCTACTGCATATCAGCGCGAGACCGATCGCGATCTGGATCTCCCCGGAGAGCGTGTTCCAGAGGGTCAGATCGCGCCCATAGAAGTCATCGAACGTCCGCATCGGGTCACCGATGAACGAGGGCTGGCCCTTCATTGCGGGTTCGAAGACTTCCTTAACGATACTGTGGGTGAACATGAAGCCCTTGAACTGAAAGAGACCGTCAAGCAACCAGACCAACCCGAGAGCGATCTGTATTCCACGGGTGGTCACGACCGGCCGACCGCCTGTTCGCGCGCTTTCAGCCCGGGCGCTCATGATGGTTTCGCCCCGGGGTCCCGGCGCGCGTGGAGGTCGCGGATCGGCATTGGGGCTCCTTTATGTGAGAGGTACCTTTCGCAAACGTCTCGCCTGTAAGCGGTCTTGAGGAAACGGTCAGGCCGACGCATCGGCGAGCTCCTTCGCGGTTGAGATCGCCTCATCGGCGGCGGCCACGTGCAACCGACAGTGCTCGTGGTGCTCGACATGAGGGGCACACGCAGCCCGAGACTGCTCGCAGGCCGTGACCGCGGTGCGGAGCACCTGGCGTGCCAGCTCGCGGTTGCCCGTTGAGCGGGTCAGCACGCCGCGTGCCGCCGCCACGACGTCAACACTGCTCGCTGCGGCGGCGACGGCATCGGGGATTCCGCCGCTGGCGCTCATCGCGGCCGCGCACGAGCTCGCAGCCTGCTCATAGGCTGCCAGCGCATCCAGGTAGGCCGCGAGAAGGTCGAGGTCCACGGAGAGCGGTGTGACCGCGTTCTGGGCCTCGAGGATCTGGAGTGTCTGAGCCATGTTCATCGTCCTTCTCTGAGATGGCGGGTCAGGGTAGGGCGCTCGACTGGACGCCAGATTCGGCCAAGGCGTGTCAACGCTGTCCCGCCAGGTTCCGACGCGCTATGCGCCTCGTCGAGCGCAAGTGCCCGGTCCGCGACAGTAGGGTGGCGCGCATCTTCTGGCTGTGGCTGTCCGCGCGGATCATGCCGCTACATCAGTAGTTGCATCGCGGCGAACATGTAAGCCATGCCAAGAGTCATGGCGGCCATCGAGACACGCAGGTCCTTCTCACAAATGAGCGGCTCGGCGACGCTCGCCGCGATCGCGCCATCGGCGGTCACCGACGCCCCTCCGCCGAGGATCGCGCGCTCGTCCAGACGGCGCATCCGGTTAGTGCCCCAGAGCACCGCCTGCGAGGCGAAGTAGGCCACCAGAAGCCAGGTGATCGGCGCCTGGAACCCGCTCGGCGACCACATGTAGGCCATCGCGCCCATGTCGAAGGCCATCGTCAGCCACAACAGGTTCGTCGCGCGCCCGGCGAACGCCTGGACCACAACCCAGAGGGCGATTGCGAGCGCCCAGTTGGCGAACGCCAGCGACCAGAAGCCAGTCGGGATGTTGAAGTAGTCGACCGATCCCGGCGCGTACATCACGGCCATCCCAACCGCCATGAACACGTGGCCGGAGTGCCAGTAGCGACGCTGGCCTTTGGTTTCGAGCACGTGCCGTCCGTGGATCGCGATGATCACGAAGAAGACGAGCATCCAGATGATCGCGAGCCAGTTGGGAAGGATGTTCGTCGAGTTGCTGGCGACGCTCATGGACATGCTCCCCATCGACATCGAATGCATGCCGCTCGTGTGAGACATCGATGACTTGCTCATGCTGCTCATGGAGGACCCGCTCGAACTGGTTGCCGGCACCGACGAGCTCCCACGGGTGTGCGTCATGGACGAGCCGCCGCCCATCGTCGTGCTCGTGTTCATTCCGGTCGCGGCCGCGACGTTCGCGCAGACTAGTGCTGCCGCGAGAAACCCGGCGAGCAGCGCGAGCGCCTGACCAGCGCGCAATCTGACTCTTGAATGCATTCGAGATCCTCCTGTCTTTCCCCGACCATGGACCGCGCGCCCGACCATCCCCAGGGCAGTCCCCCAAGGACTCGTTGCTCGCGTGCGCTCCAGCGGGCGCCTGACACGGTTCCTGGCTGCCACTGCGAGTCTGATGCTCCTCTCCTGTTTTAGGGCGCCCGGTTGCTTAGGGCGCCCGGTTGCCGGCGCCCACGGCCCGCGGTGCGGCCGTGGCGCTGTGGTTCCTCGCCTGCGGGTGGAGCTGCTGTCAGCGCGGAAGGCGGGGTTATGGGTCTGAGGCATTCGGCACACCCTACTACATGTCGTAGTAGGCGCGTCGCTGAGCTCGCACCCGCTCCGCGAGGGTCGTCGGAGTCTGCTCCGCCTGTCGCGTGGAGCATCGCTGACGGTGCGACCTCGAACTTCCGGCCTGACGGCCGCCTACAGCCGCGGAACGCAACGTGGCGGCACGCTACTACGTTCTGTAGTAGCGTGCCCGACGCTCACGCTCGCAAGGAGAACATGATGACGCGAAATGGATGCCGATCAGTGACGTTGACATGGGCCGATCAGGGTCGTGCTGACACGCGCTTGCGGGGTCGCGGCCTTCTGAACACTGACGCGCCGACCAACGCAAAACGGGATCACTTCACCTGCGACGCCCTGTCGCTGAACTGAAAGGGGCCAGATTCGATGGATATGCAGACGCTACATGCCCCAAAGTCGGCCGAGTTCTGGACCTTGCCGCGGGATCTGCGGCCTCCCGCGCGGGCGCGCTTTGCAGCGGATAACTCGAACGCGGCGAGGTTCGGGTCGGAGTCAAATTCGCGCTCGGCGACGCTGGCGCGGTCGAGGGTCGGACGGGTGACGCGTTGGGTCGCGGGTGTGACGGTGTGCGCCATGGCCGCGTTCCCAGCGCCGACGCTTGCCAACGGGGTGTACGTCTTCAATCTAGAAGAAGCCACAGTGTCGCAGTTCTCGAGCGGGGCGGGTGGAGCACTCTCGCCGCTGAGCCCCGCGACCGTGCCGACCGGCAAGGAACCAGCAGGGCTGGCGATCTCGCCTAACGGGCACGACCTTTACGTCAGCGCCGAACCGCCCCCCAACGTCGGCGCGGTTTGGCAGTACTCGATCGCCGCGGATGGGGCGCTCACGCCGCTTAACCCCGAAACTGCCGAAGCCGGGGGGTATCCGATCGGTGTGGCGGTCTCCCCCGACGGTCAGAACCTGTATGTCGCCGATCAGCTAAGTGGAGTCTCGCAGTACTCGATCGCGCCCGACGGGGCGCTCTCGCCGCTTAACCCCGCGACGGTGCCGGCGGGCGGGGCCCCTGGCGGGATCGCGGTTTCCCCAAACGGACGGAACCTGTACGTGGCTAACTTCAGCGAAGAATCGGTCTCGCAGTACTCGATCGCGCCCGACGGAGCGCTCACACCGTTGAGCCCTGCGACCGTCCCGACCGGCGACGCCCCGTTCGGCCTTGAGATCTCGCCCAACGGTCAGAACCTGTATGTCGCAAACACCAACGAGCTCGGCAGCGGCGAAGGCTCAGTCTCGCAGTACTCGATCGCGCCTGACGGAGCGCTCACGCCGCTGAGCCCAGCGACCGTCGCGACCGGCCAAGAGCCTCAGGACATTGCCATCTCGCCCAGCGGGCAGAGCCTCTACGTCACCAACCTGGGCGCCAACACGGTCTCGCAGTTCTCGGTCACCGCAGGCGGTGCGCTCACGGCGTTGAACCCTGCGACCGTCCCGGCCGGCGACCTGCCAATCGGTGACGCGCTGGCGCCCGACGGCCAGACCCTGTATGTCGCGAACGCAGACGAAAACAGCGTCTCGCAGTACTCGATCGCCGAAGGCGGGGCGCTCACGCCGCTGAACCCCGCGATCGTCGCGACCGGCCTGAGTCCTACCTTTGTGGCGGTGACCCCCGACCGGGGTCCGACGGCGGCGTTCTCGGCGACGCCCGCGCCGGCGGGCTCAGCGAGCACGTTTAGCGCGGTGGCATCGAGTGCGGGGTCTGAGCCGATCTCCGATTACGCGTGGCAGTTCTCCGACGGGACGACCGCGAGCGGGGCGTCGGTCAGCCACGTGTTCTCCACGGCAGGGACCTACACAGCGACGCTGACGCTGACCGACAGCGACCTGTGCTCGACCGTTGGACCGTTTACCGGCCAGACGGCCTTCTGCACGCCCGATCCCGCGGCGACGAGCTCTGAGACGATCACGGTCCCAGCCGCCGCAGTCACGCAGGCGACGGTGCCGCCGACGGTCGTGGTGGTCTCAAACGCGTTCTCGATCGCGCATGTGCGGGCCGGAAAGAACGGAGTCGTGAGATTCAGTCTCACGCTCCCCGGACCGGGGACGCTCGACATCCTCGAGACGGCAGCGGACTCGCTGGCGAAGCGCGCCGCCGCTGGACTTCTGAAGCCTGGAGCCGGGCAGTTCTCGTTTGGTAGTCAGACTCTGGCGGCCCACGGGAAGGGCACGATCGCGGTGACCGTGAAGCCTGATGCGCGCGGGCGCCGGGCGCTTCGCAGCCACCGCCACATCACCATCGATCTGCGAATCGAGTACGCCCCCACGGGCGGTATGCCGTCCACGCACAACATTCGCCGGCTGCGGGTCGGCAAGTAGAGCGACCTAAAAGGAGCTCCCGGATGAGCAACCAAGCCAGCCGCAACCGCCCACGTGCCGGTCGACCGACGCGCCCGCGCGCCGCTGCCGCTATCGCCGTCACGATGCTGATCGCGACGATCGGCCTGCCCACGCCTGCCGGCGCCGAACTGGGCAAGCCGCTTCACTTTGTCGAAGAGGCGACCAACCCTGTGTTCGGGGCGAACGGCCCGACCGCCATCATCGAGGCCGACGGCACTCTTTGGTTCAGCGTGGGCAGCCCGGCGGGTATAGGGACGGACAACGTGTTCTTCGATGTTTCGGAGTTCACGGCCGGCTTCAACCCTGGCGCGAGTCCCGGTTCGCTCGCCGCCGGCCCGGACGGGAATGTCTGGTTCACTGATGACGGCACCACCCCGGCGATCGGCAAGATCACTCCCACCGGTGCGGTGACTGAGTTCGACCTGCCCCCAGGCTCTGATCCCGTGTCGATCGCGGACGGTCCGGATGGGAACCTGTGGTTCACCAACGAGGGCGCGACGAAGGCGATCGGGCGGATTACGCCCGCCGGCAGGATCACCGAATTCACCGCAGGTTTGAACCCGGGCTCCGACCCGGACGCGATCGTGGCCGGGGCGGGCGGGGACATGTGGTTCACCGACATCGGCACGACCCCGGCGATCGGGAAGATCACGACGAGCGGTGTGATCACCGAGTTTAGTGCGGGCCTGAACGCGGGCGCGCTGCTGGACGGCGGCATCGCGAACGCCCCCGATGACGACCTTTGGTTCAACGACAACGGCACCACGAAGGCGATCGGGAGGATCACGATACCGACCGGGAACATCGTCGAGTTCCCGGGCGGCCCCTGCACAGCGTGCGTGTCCCGTAGCATCGCGGCGGGTGCCGACGGGAACATGTGGGTCAGCCAGGACGGCTCCGGCGCGACGTCCGGCTCGATCGACCGGATCTCGCCGACAGGTGAATTCACGATGTTCACCAACAGCGCGTTCGCCGACAACGGCGACGGCATCGGCCCGCTCGTCACGGGTCCGGATGGCAACCTGTGGTTCGCCGACGACGGCATCCCAGGTGACGGCAAGCAGGCAATCGGCTTCTTCGGCATGGACGTGCATTCGGCCTCGATCGAGGCACCGGCGGTCGTGGGCACTGCCCAGGAGGGCACCCAGCAGGTCTGCGAGGGTGAGCAGTGGTCTGACTGGGCCGGGCAACAGCCCGCGCTCGACGCGTTCGCCTTCGACGGGATCCAGTGGGAGCTAGAAGGTGTCCCGATCTCCGGCGAGACCGCCGACAGCTACACGCCAACCGAAGCGGATGTCGGGCATCAGCTCTCCTGCAAGGTGACGGTCACCTATCAGCTCTTCCCCACCACCGTGTTCGCAGTCAGCTCGCCGGTAACGGTGGTACCAGAGTCGAGCGGCCCTGCGGGCGCCCCCGGGGCCACCGGTCCCACGGGATCTGTCGGTCCCACGGGGCCTGCGGGTCCCACGGGGCCTGCGGGCAAGGCGGGGGACGTCGAGCTGGTGACGTGCAAGACGATCTCGGAGAAGACCAAGGACGGCACGCATAAGGTGCGGTCCTGCACAACCAAGCGTGTGAGCGGCGTCGTGAAGCTCACCTCGACGCTTGATGCGGGCGTCGTCGACGCGTCACTGTCGCGCGGGAGGTCCGTATACGCCCTCGGCGAGGGTCAGCGCATCAACCACACGACCAGGCTGCTGTTGCGCCTGCTCCGCCAGATCACCGCCGGGACCTACACCCTCAAGCTCGGGGCGCACACGCACGAAACCGTGACCGTGCGTTGAGCGCAGTGTTCCTCGCGTCTGCGCTGCCACGCACTCCAGCGATCGTGGTGTGCATGACTGGGGAAGGTAGCTGACCATAGTGGCAAGCTGCGACCGCACCAAGGTGTTGCCGAGGGACGAGGCGCAGCGTGGATTCAGGGCAGCGCGACCGAGCAGGGGTCGGTTCTCGTCAGGCCAGGCCACAGTTCGCGCTGAGTGGCGGTGAATATGACCACCAGGGCGTCTGTCAACCCGTTTCCCAGCTACCGGCAGATGCCTCAACGCGTACCCGCCTGGGCTTGGCGGATCGGCCGCCTGCTCGCGTTCGGGTCGGCGGTCGCGTTGTGTGTACTGCTGGTGGTGAAACCCGATGAGGGCCTCGAACTGTGGTGGAAACTCGCGGTTCCGCTGCTGCCGTTGGTGTGGCTGGTGGCTCCCGGACTGTGGCGCAACGTGTGCCCGCTCGCCGCGGCCAACCAGACGCCGCGGCTGCTCGGGTTCACGCACAGCCTGAGCGCGCCGGGGTGGTATCGCAGGTACGCGCCCGCGATCGGAATGACCGCGTTGATCCTGCTGATCGCCTCTCGCAAGCTGCTGTTCAACACCAGTGGTATCGCCACATGCGTGCTGATCAGCGCATCGCTGGCGGCGGCGATAGTAGGCGGCATCCTGTTCAAGGGCAAGAGCGGCTGGTGCAGCATGATCTGTCCACTGCTGCCGGTGCAGCGAATGTACGGCCAGACTCCCTCCGTGACGGTTCCCAACGCGTACTGCCGGCCTTGTGTCGCCTGCACCAAGAACTGCTACGACTTCAATCCCGCCACGGCATACCTAGCGGATCTGTACGAGGAAGACCGTTTTAGCGTCGGCGCCCGCAAGTTCTTCGCCGGCTGCTTCCCCGGCCTCATCCTCGGCTACTTCACGCTGCCTGACCACGTTTCTGGAGCACATGACTTCGGCGACCTCGCGCTGTGCCTCTCCGTCAGCGCGGGCAGCCTATTCCTCGCGGAGGCGGCGCTGAAGGTGAGCGTCGGCAAGATCGCTGCAACTTACGCCGGGCTCGCCATAAGCCTCTACTACTGGTACGCCTCGCAGGTACTGGCGGGCACGCTCACGGGCAGTGAGAGCACCGGCTGGTTCGTTTGGGGGCTACGAGCAGTCGTCTGGACGGCGGCCGCGGTATGGCTCGCTCGTACCTGGCGCAAGGAGGTTGTGTACCGCAAACGAGTAGTCGAGCGCGCACCCCGTGCCGCCGGGTGAGCGACGGGGTAGTAGCGAGCCGAGGCGAGGACCAGCGAGCCCAGGAGTCCGCCGCCTTGCTCGCGGTCGCGACGCACCTGCACACGCGACGGGAGTGGCGTCGACAGCGTGCACGATCAGTCCGCAGCGTTGCGCGAAGGGCCGTGAAGGCGGCGCTCGACGGCATCTTGCAGTGCAGTGACCTGCTCCTTTGTGGCGCTCTGGACGAAGCACGCGAGCGCGGCGGCTGGGTCACGGGTGGCTGACAACGCTTCCTGCATCAGTAGCGTCGTGTGGACGGCGCGGGTATCGGCGGCGGCGTAGCGGAGCACCCGCCCGTCTCGGCGGGCCATGAGCAGGTTCTTGTCGGCAAGCCGATCAAGTACCGTCGCGATCGTCGTGTACGCGTACTCCGGAAGCCGATCTGCGACCTCTCGCACGGTGCGACCGGTCTCCGGCTGCTCCCAGAGCATGTCCATGACGCGGCGCTCCAGCGTACCGAGCGTCATCATGCCGCACCGACACGTAGCACCGCATCGACAATCCACACAGGTGCACTTAGGATTAGGACACTGATTCTCGCTCATGTAGCGATAACGAGCGTAACATCCCCACGGCGCACCGCTGGGCTCTAGATCAGAACGGGCACCAACCCTATGCCGTTTGTAGAACTCCTGTCTCGGCGCATAGCTGGCGGACCTCGGCGAGCCACTTCGCCGGTATCTCCTCCTCCAAGCGCTCAAGGAACGTCGCCGTGGCATCGCCGGAGACAGGACGCAGCGGCATGAAGTTCTCGGGCAGGCTGTCGGGATCGAGCGCCCGCGTGATCTGATTCGCGAGCTCCGGCCGGGGCGCGTAGGCCATGTACTGTTCGGTCGTGTTCATGCGCTTGTGCCGCATGAGCGCCTGAATCGTCCTCACATCTACGCCCTTGGCGGCCAGGCTCGTGCCGAACGAGTGGCGCAGGTTATACATCTTGATCGGCTTCAATCCGGCCGTCTGGAGCGCGAGCTTGAACGCTTCGCGCAGCGGACGCTCTGGCACGGGCCGCTCCGGTTCGAGCTCGCAGGCGAACACGAAGTCCTCATCGCTGGTCGCATAGCCGCGCTGCTTGAGCTTCGCCAGTGCGCGAGCCATGCGAGGCGTCATGGGGATGGCCTCCGAGTCGCCGGTCTTGGTCGTGTCGAGCTGGCCGAGTACCCAATTGTCGTAGGGGCGAATCACGCCTGCCTGGAAGTCAACGGCTCCCCACTTCATGCCAAGGGCCTCGCCGGGCAGGCGTAGACCGGCGTGGGCACCGCAGAGCCAGAACGTTTCCTCCAGAACACCAGGCGCGTGTGCGAGGAGGCGGGCAACCTCGTCGGTGTCGTAGAAGTCCTCGCGGCGCAAAATGCGTTCGCGCTCCTCGCGCTTGCTGGCGCGCTTGACCTCGGCCAGCGGGTTCACGTCGAGCCAGCGCTTGCGCACGGCGTAGTCGAAGGCGGCTGAGAGGACATCGCGGTACTCGTTGCGGGTCTGCGCGGCGGCGGGCTGCACAAGCATCCACACCTTCGTCTTGCGTCGGGCGATGATGAACCCCTCGGATTCGAGGGCCTTCGCCTTCGCCAACGTGACGCACTTGGGGCGCTGGGCGTTCAGCGGCACGACGCGGTAGGCGCCGCGGCGCCGGTGCTTCCAGGTGCCGGGCATTTCGTCGGCGAGCTGCACGGCCTCGGCCTTGGTCGCGACCTCGACGGCCTGGCTGCCGGGCGGCTGCGCCGTCCAGCGTTCGACCTCGATGCGGCGAACCTCCTTGCCTTCGGCGCGCGCCTTCTTCGCCGCCCTCTCGCCGCGCACCTTGTAGGACTTGAAATCGGCGAAGTACGCACGCAGACGACCGTCGGCGAAGTCGCGGAGCGGAGTGTCGGCGCCGAGATCGCGGTACATGCGCTCGGTCATGGCGTTGTAGCCGGCGAGCGTGGAGCGCTTGAGGCCCTTGTCGCGTTCGCGCTCGGCGATCGAGCCGTAGAGGGCGTCTGCGAGGGTCGCCTGCTGCTCGTCGGGCTCGGGGAGCTCGGCGACGGTCTCCAGTTCGCGCAGGATCGCGTCCAGCTGCTCCTCGGCGTCCTTCGGCGTCAGGTGCTCGGGCGTCGGGCGGGGTCCGTTGCCTGCCCGCCAGATGATCGCGCCCCGTGCGCTGCGCCGGCCCGAGTCGCGGACGTGCGCCGGGCCGAGACGGCGTCCGCCTCGTTCGCCATCCTGGTCGTACCAGAAGGCCCAATAAGACCGTCCGCCACCCGTCTTGTCAGGGCGGACCTGTAGATGCCCCGTGGGGCGAGATTTGGTGCTCATGTTGCTGTAGACCTCCATCGAGTCGAACCGGCCAATGAGGTTCGAGTCGAGAGGCAGATTTCTCTAGGATTTCTAGAGAGGGCCGTGCCCAGGCTGAAATAGGGCCTGTATCTAGGCCCAAAACCCGTTTAGTTGAGCCAAATCGAGGTCGAGGCGCGCGAATCATAATCCGCGTGTCGGGGGTTCGAGTCCCTCCTCCGGCATCGCAAAGGGCCTGCAAACGCGGGTGATCGATCGATTAACAATCAGAGCAGAGCCATTTGCCACCGACCCTCCTAGCCGTGCCGAACGTCTCAGAGGGCCGCGACCCGCGGACGATCGCGCAGCTGGCCGCGGCGTTCGCCGGCGAGGACCCGCATGGCGGGGCGCCCGGTGAGGACCCGCAGGGCGGGGCGCCCGGTGAGGACCCGCAGGGCGGGGCCCTCGGCGAGGACCCGCGGGACGACGCCGCGCGCGTGCGCCTCCTGGATGTGCACACCGATCGCGACCACCACCGCACGGTGTTCACGCTCGCGGGCCCGCCGGCGCAGCTCGCCGACGCGCTGGCGCGCGGCGCGCGCGTGGCGGTGCAGCGGATCGACGTGATGCGCCGCGCCGGGGCCTCGCCCGAGGAGCTCGGCCAGCACCCGTACGTGGGCGCGCTCGACGTCGCGCCGCTCGTCTACCTGGACCCCGCCGAGCGCGGCGCGGCGTGCGCGGCCGCGCTCGTCCTCGGCGACCGCATCGGCGCCGAGCTGGATGTCCCGGTGTTCATGTACGGCGAGCTTTCGGGCGTGGACGGCGCCTCGATGCGCACGCGCGCGCAGCTGCGCCGGGGCGGGCCGGCGGGGCTCGCCGAACGCATGGGCGCCGGCGAGCCGCCGCTGACGCCCGACTTCGGCCCCGCGCGCATGCACCCGAGCGCCGGCGCGACGCTCCTGGCCGCGCGCCCGCCGCTGGTCGCGTTCAACCTGCAGCTCGCGCCGCCCGCGGGGCTCGACGACGCCCGCAGGATCGCGGCGCTGATCCGCGACGGCGGCGCCGGCGGCCTGCCCGGTGTGCGCGCGATCGGCGTCGCGCTCGACGGCGGCGTCGCACAGGTCTCGATGAACGTGGAGCGCCCCTTCGAGCTGGCGCTCGCGCAGATCGTCGCGGCTGTGCGAACGCACGCGCCCGTCGCCAGCGCCGAGCTCGTGGGGCTGGCGCCCGCGGCGGCGCTCGCGGGCTTCCCGCCCGAGCTGGCGCTGCGGGGGTTCGATCCCGCGCGCCACGTGATCGAGAACGCACTACGCTGCTGAGTCACCATGGCTCAGACCAGGCGCAAACGCCAGACCAAGCACCGCGGCAACGCCGCGGGCGTGATCGAGTCGCGCGGGCGCACCGGGCGCAAACCGACGGCCGGCGAGAAGAGCGGGGACGCGCGCCAGCTCGCGCGCGAGCGCGCGAGCAAGGTCGACCGCCGCGACCGGGCGCCGACCTGGTGGGGCGCGTTGATGAAGGCGATGCTCGCGGCGATCGCGTTCCTCGCGATCTTCGCGGTGCTGCTCGGGCGCGCCGAACAGGGGATCAAGTTCTTCCCGATCGCGCTGCTGTTCTACACCCCGATCAGCTACTACACCGACAAGTGGGCGTATGAGCGGCGGATGCGCAAGAAAGCCAAGCAGGCCGGCGGCAGCGGAGCTTCGCCGCGATGAGCGCGCTCGACGTGCGCTCGTTCACCGTCGGGCCCGTGCAGGAGAACTGCTACGTCGTGCGCGCGGGCGCCGAGGCGACGCGCGCGCTGCTGATCGACCCGGGCGATGAGCCCGAGCGCCTGCAGGGGGCGATCGCGGCGCTCGGGGTGCAGGTCGAGGCGATCCTCCTGACCCACTGCCACTTCGACCACATCGGCGCGGTCGCGCCGCTCGCGCGCGCAACCGGCGCCCCGGTCTACTGCCCGGTGATCGAGCGCCCGGTGCTCGCCGACGTGATGAGCTGGGTGCCGCCGGGGTTCGGGCCGTTCGAGAGCTATGAGGCCGAGCACACGCTCGCGGGCGGCGAGCGCCTGAGCCTCGCCGGCCTGGAGATCGACGTGCTGTTCACGCCCGGGCACAGCCCCGGGCACCTGACCTACGCCCTCCGGTCGCCCGCCCACCCTGCGCTGCTCTCCGGAGACGTGCTCTTCCAGGGCTCGGTCGGGCGCGTCGACCTGCCGGGCGGCGACTGGGCGACGCTCGAGCGCTCGATCGAGGGGCTGATGCGCTCCTATCCCGCCGAGACCGTCGTGTACCCGGGGCACATGGGCGTGACGACGCTCGGGCGCGAGCGCGAGAGCAACCCGTTCCTCGCCGAGGTCCGCCGGCGCGTGCCGCGCGCGAGGAGTGCGGGCGCTCACGCGCCCGCGGCGCCCGCCAGTTGAGCCGCGGCCAGTCGACCCAGAGGAAGCTGAAAGCGCCGCGCGGCACCTTCGACGTGCTCGGCGAGGAGTCCGCGCGTCGCAGCGCGCTCGAGGCGCGCGCCCGCGCGCTGCTCGAGGCCGCCGGCTACGAGCGCATCGAGACGCCGACGTTCGAGGCGACCGAGCTGTTCGCGCGCGGCGTCGGCGCCTCGACGGACATCGTGCGCAAGGAGATGTTCACGTTCGAGGACCAGGCCGGGCGCTCGCTGACGCTGCGCCCCGAGGGCACCGCGCCGGTCTGCCGCGCCTACCTCGAGCACGGCATGCACAAGCGCCGCCAGCCGGTCAAGCTGTGGTACTGGTCGAGCTTCTTTCGCCACGAGCGCGCCCAGGCGGGCCGCTACCGCCAGTTCTGGCAGCTCGGCGCCGAGGCGATCGGGGCCGAGGACCCGGCGGTGGACGCGGAGCTGATCTGGCTGCTGTCGACCCTGCTCGCGCAGCTCGGCGTGCGCGGCCTGCGGCTGCGCCTCTCGAGCCTCGGCAGCGCGCAAAGCAGGCGCGCATACCGCGAGCGCCTGCAGGCGCACCTGCGCGCCAACGAGGCGAGCCTCTCCGAGGACGTCCGCGGCCGGATCGAGCTCAACCCGCTGCGCGCGTTCGACTCCGAGCACCCGGGCACCAGGCAGGTGATGCAAAGCGCGCCGCGGCTGCTCGACGAGCTCGACGCGCACGACGCCGAGCACTTCGCGCGCGTGCGCGAGCTGCTGGACCTGGCGGGCGTCTCCTACGAGCTCGATCCGACGCTCGTGCGCGGCCTGGACTACTACACGCGGACCGTGTTCGAGCTCACCTCCGACGCGCTCGGCGCGCAGAGCGGCGTCGGCGGCGGCGGGCGCTACGACGGCCTGATCGAGCAGCTCGGCGGCCCGCCGACGCCGGGGATGGGCTGGGCCGCGGGGGTCGAGCGCATCATGCTCGCCGGCGACGGCGAGCCCGAGCAGCCCGGCCACGCGCGCGTGCAAGCGCCGGCGCCCGCGCCGCTCGAGCTGTTCGTCGCGCTCGCGGGGCCGCGCGAGCGGCTGCGCGGGGTCGCGTTCGCCCTGCTCAGCGAGGCGCGCTCGGCGGACCTCTCGGCCCAGATGGACCTCGCCGGACGCTCGCTCAAGGGCCAGCTCGGGCTCGCCGACGCGCTCGGGGCGCGCTATGTCGCGATCGTCGAGGACACCCCCGCCGGGGGCGCGGGCTGGCGCACGACGCTCAAGGACATGCAGGGCGGCGGGCAGCGGGAGATGGCGACCGACGCCGTCGTGCACGCGGTCCTGCGCTCCCATCACGCCCTCTGAGCGCTCGCGCCCGCGCCGGGGGCGTCCAAGCCGAAAATTGCCGTTCAACTTCTGCGCCCGAGATGCCGAAACAAGGGCGATGGCGCAGATCTCCCGTCCCTTTCAGGTCGCCCTCGTAGCTGTCGTCCTGTTCGCAGCCATATGGTTCTTCGCGCTGCAGGGGCACTCGAGCGGCAACGGCGGCGGCTCAGGCTCCTCGACGACCGCCAGCAGCAACCCGCCCGCAGGCGCGAGCGCGGCGAGCCGCGGCTCGAGCGCCTCGAGCTCAGGCTCGCGCCCGGCGAAGTCCCCCACGAGCGCCGCGCACCGCGCCGGCGCCGCCGCGCGCGCGAGCTCGGCGTCGCACGGCTCGAAGTCCGCCGCCGCTCCCACGAGCCGCCCGACGCACGTCTACCACGGTCCGGCTCCCGGGGTCGAAGGCCTGACGCGCGCGATCGCCAAGGCCCACGAAGCGAACGCGATCACCAAACGCAAAGACAACCAGCTGCAGGGCAAGTCCGAAAAGGCCTCCGGTGAAGCCGCGCCCGCCGAGAGCGCAGGCGCCCGGGCTTCGAAAACGACCGCGCAGCCGACGACCGCGAAGCCGACGACAACGAAGCCGACGACCGCGAAGCCGACGACCACGAAGCCGGGCGCGAGCGCCGCGGGCACGGCCGGCGTCGCGCCGCACGGGACCTCGAGCTCCACGATCCCGATCAACCAGCGCCTCATCGAAGTCGAGCTCGAAGGCGGGTTCGTCGCGATCGTGATGTTCTGGAACCCCAAGGGCGCCGACGACGTCGCCGACTACCGCGCGCTGCTGCAGGTCGAGCGCTCCGCGCTCGCCTCCCACCAGCGGGTGATCGTGGAGGACGCGCCGGCCAGCGCCATAGCCGAATACGGCTCGATCACGCGCGACGTGCAGGTGTATTCGACGCCGACGATCCTCGTGATCTCCAAGGGCGGGCACGCGCTCGTGCTGACCGGCGTGCAGGACCCCTTCTCGATCGACCAGGCGATCGAAGAAGCCCGCCAGCTCGCCTCCATGTCCTAGCCGCGGGGCGCTCCCCGCCGTACACTCGCTCGGGTGAGCGCGCCCGCCGCATCCGTAGACGATGCCGATGCGCCCCCGCGGGGGGAGCATCTGATCAGCCATCTGGAACGCCCGCTCGGGCGCGGCCATCTCCCGCCCGGGGCATTCACGGGCGCCGCGGGCGGCGCCGCGTGCGGCGATCTGATCCGCGTCTCGGTCGCGCTCGAGCACGCCAGCCCCGAGGGGCGGATCGCCGACGCGGGCTTCGACGCGAGCGGCTGCGGCGCGAGCATCGCCGCGGGCAGCGCGGTCGTCGGGCTCGTGCGCGGCACGCCGCTGCTCGCGGCCGCGCGGATCGGCGCGCGCGAGATCGCCGCGGAGCTCGGCGGCCTGAGCCAAGCCAAGCGCCACGCCGCGGAGCTCGCGGCCGACGCCCTGCACCGCGCGCTCGGCGGCGCGGCGCGTCACGGCGTCGCGCTCGCGCCGTGCGCGCGGCGCACGCTCGTGGCGATGAGCGGCGGCGTCGACAGCGCGGTCGCGGCGCTGCTGCTCGCGGGCGAGCAGCGCGAGGCGGTCGGGGTGACGCTCGAGCTGTGGTCTGACCCGGAGAACGACGGCGAGCTCAGCTGCTGCTCGGCGCGCGCGGTGCGCGGCGCGCGCGAGCTCGCGCACGAGCTCGGCATGGCGCACCTGTCGATCGACCTGCGCGCCGAGTTCCGCGCGGGCGTCGTCGAGCCGTGGCTCGCCGGGCACGCCGCCGGCCTCACGCCCAACCCGTGCGTGCGCTGCAACGGCAGCGTGCGCCTGGACGCGATGCTCGAGCTCGCCACGCGGCTCGGGTCACAGACGCTCGCCACCGGCCACTACGCGCGCCTCGCCGCCGGCCCGCCGCGCGCGCCGCTGTTGAGGGTCGCCGCCGACGAGCGCAAGGACCAGAGCTATGTGCTCGCGACGCTCGCGCCCTCCTCGCTCGCGCGGCTGCGCTTTCCGCTCGGGGAGCTGCGCAAGGCGCAGGTGCGCGAGCTCGCCCGGGACGCCGGGCTGGCGGTCGCGCGCAAGCGCGAGTCCCAGGACCTGTGCTTCCTCGCCGGCACCCGCCATGACCGCTTCCTGGAGCGCCACGCCGGTCTCGGCGGGCGCCCTGGCCCGATAATCGATTTTTATGGAGGCGGCGTGCTCGGCGAGCATCCGGGGGCGCACGCGTACACCGTCGGCCAGCGGCACGGCCTCGGGCTCTCCGCGCGCGAGCCGCTGTACGTGCTCGCGACCGACGCCCGCGCGAACACCGTGACCGTCGGGCCGCGCAGCGCGCTGCTCGCGCGCGCGCTGCGCGCGCGCGCGGCGGTGCTGCACCGCGACGCGCGGTGGGTGGACGGGCTGCGCGTGCGCGCGCACGGGCGGCGCCTTGCCTGCCGGCTGCCCGGCGGGGAGCGCGCCGGGCGCCATCCGCGCCTTGCGATCGAGCTCGAGCGGCCCGCCGAGCGCACCGCGCCGGGGCAGCTCGCGTGCCTGTACGCAGGCGATCTGATCGTCGGCCACGCGATCGTCGCGGCCTAGCGCCGGACCGGCCCGCCCGCCCGCTCCCGCCGCCCTCTTAAAATCCTTCCTTCAATGACCTCCGACGAGATCCGCGAGCGCTATCTGAGCTTCTTCGAGGAACGCGGCCACCGGCGCGTGCCGTCGGCCTCGCTGGTGCCCTCCGCGCACGATCCCTCGGCGCTGTTCACCGTCGCCGGGATGCACCCGCTGAAGCCGTACTTCCTCGGCCAGGAGGCGCCGCCCGCGCCGCGCCTGACCGACTGTCAGAAGGTCTTTCGCACGGTCGACATCGACAACGTCGGCAACACCACCCGGCACCTGACGTTCTTCGAGATGCTCGGCAACTTCTCCTTCGGCGACTACTTCAAGCGCGAGGCGATCGCGTACGCCTGGGAGCTCTCGCGCGAGGTCTTCGGCTTCGCCGCGCGGGACATCTGGGTGACGGTCTTCGAAGGCGACCGCGAGCTCGGCCTCGACGCGGACGAGCAGGCGATCGAGCAGTGGCTCGCGGTCGGCGTGCCGCGCGAGCGGATCGTGCTGTGCCCGCGCTCTGAGAACTTCTGGCAGGCGGGGCCCAGCGGGCCGTGCGGGCCGTGCTCGGAGCTGTACATCGACCGCGGCGAGCACCGCGGCTCGCCCGGCGACCTGCCGGGGGGCGAGAACGAGCGCTTCCTGGAGTACTGGAACCTGGTGTTCATGCAGTACGACCAGCGGCCGGGCACCAACGGCGCCGCGCCGACGCTCACGCCGCTGCCCGCCAACAACATCGACACCGGCATGGGCCTGAACCGGATGGCGGCGATCCTGCAGGACAAGCCGTCGGTGTTCGAGACCGACCAGTTCTGGCCGCTGATCGAGCTCGGCCAGGAGCTCTCGGGCAGGCGCTACGGCGAGCAGCACGCGGGCGACCGCGCGCTGCGGATCCTCGCCGACCACGCGCGCGCGATCAGCTTCCTGATCGCCGACGGCGTCGTGCCCTCGAACGAGGACCGCGGCTACGTGCTGCGCCGGGTCATGCGCCGCGCGATCCTGCAGGGCCGCGCGCTCGAGCTCGCGCCGGGCTACCTCGCGCGCCTGACCGGGCGCGTCGGCGAGATCATGGGCGGCGCCTACCCCGAGCTGCTCGAGCACGCCGCCGCGATCGCGATGTGGGCCCAGGCCGAGGAGGAGGGCTTCTCGCGCACGCTCACCCAGGGGATGGCGACGCTCGGGCTGCACATCGAACAGGCGCGCGAGGCCGGTCGCGCGAGCGTGCCCGCCGCCGAGGTCTTTCGCCTGCACGACACGTTCGGCTTTCCCTACGAGGTGACCAGCGAGCTGCTCGCCGAGCAGGGGCTGTCGATCGAGGGCGACTTCGAGGGGCTGATGGAGCGGCAGCGCGCCCGCGGACGGGCGCTCGCGCGAGCCGGCGCGGGCGGCGGCGAGGGCGAGCGCGCGCGCGCGCTCGCCGCCAGCTTCGCCGGCGACAGCGGCTTTGCGACGCGCTTCACCGGCTATGAGACCGAGCAGCAGCAGACGACCGTCGGCGCGCTTCAGGCGCTGTCCGCGAACGGTCACGCGCGCTACCTGGTAAAGCTCGCCGAGTCGCCCTTCTACGCCGCCGGCGGCGGGCAGGTCGCGGACGCGGGGACGATCGAGTGCGAGCACGGCGACTGCCGCGCACGCGTCGAGGAGGTCTTTCGCCTCGGAGACGACCAGGCGCTCGCGGTCGTTCTCGAGCGGGGCGAGCTGCGCCCCGGCGAGCCGGTGCTCGCGCGCGTCGATCACCTCGCCAGGCACGCGACCGAGGCCAACCACACCGCCACCCACCTGCTGCAGGCCGCGCTGCGCGAGCGGCTCGGCAGCCACGTGCGCCAGGCCGGCTCCTACGTCGGCCCGGACAAGCTGCGCTTCGACTTCAGCCACGGACAGGCGCTGAGCGCGCAGGAGCTCGCCGACGTCGAGGACCGGGTCAACGAATGGATCGCCCGCAACGACCCGGTGCGCCCGCTCACGACCACGCTGCAGGAGGCAAAGCGCCTCGGCGCGATGGCGCTGTTCGGCGAGAAGTACGGCGAGGTCGTGCGCATGGTCCAGATCGGCGAGGGGGGAGGCGGGGGGGAAAATCAGTACTCGCGCGAGCTGTGCGGCGGCACGCACGTGCGCGCCACCGCCGAGATCGGCCCCTTCCGGATCACGAGCGAGACCTCGAGCTCCGCCAACGTCAGGCGGATCGAGGCGGTCACCGGGCCGGCGGCGACCGAGCTGCTGCGCGCCCACGACCGGCTGCTGCTCGAGCTCGCCGCGCAGCTGCGCGCGCGCCCGCAGGACGCGCCGGCTGCGCTGAGCACGCTGGTCGCGGAGCGCAAGCGCCTGGAGAGGGAGATCAAGGAGGGGCGCGGCGGTGGCGCCCTCGGGCCCGGTGTGGACCTCGACGACCTCGCGGGGCGCGCCCGGCGCAGCGACGGCGCGAACGTGCTCGCGGCAGTCGTCGATGTGCCCGACGCGCACAGCCTGCTGGACGTGGCCGATCGCCTGAAGGGCCGTTTGCAGGACGCGGCGATCGTGCTCGGCACGGCGGCCGACGGGCGCGTGCACCTGGTCGCGAGCGTCGCCCCCGAGCTGGTCGCCCGCGGCGTGAAGGCCGGCCAGGTGGTGAAGGCGGCCGCTCGCGTCGTCGGCGGCGGCGGCGGCGGGCGCGACACGATGGCGCAGGCGGGCGGGCGCGACCCCGCGCGCCTGGGCGAGGCGATCGACGCCGGGCGCGCCGCGATCGAGGCCGCGCTCGCGGGCTGATCCGGGCATGCGGGTGCTCGCGCTCGACTACGGAAGCGCACGCTGCGGCTGCGCCCTCAGCGACCCCACCGGCACGATCGCCACGCCCCTGCGGGCGGTCGCGCGACCGGCCACCAAGCGCGGCTTCGCGCGGCTGCGCGAGCTCGTGCGCGAGCAGCAGGTCGAGCGCGTGGTCGTCGGGCTGCCGCTGTCGCTCGACGGCGGCGAGACCGAGCAGACGCGCGAGACGCGCGCGTTCGCCCGCGCGCTCGCGCAGCGCCTGGGCGAGCGCGTGCCCGTGGAGATGCACGACGAGCGCTTCACCACGCGCATCGCCCAGCGGATCGGAGCGGAGGGTCGCGCCGGCGCTCGCGCGCGCACCAGCGAGGACTCGCGCGCCGCGGCGCACCTGCTGCAGAGCTGGCTCGCGGCGCATCCGAGCTAAGGTCAGCCGTCGTTGTCCCGCGGCGATCGATCCACCTCAGGGCACCGGCGCACGCCGCTCGCATGGCTCTCGGCGCTGGTCGCGCTCGCGGCGCTCGCCGCGGTCGTGGTCGCGCTCGCCGGCACGCACGACCCCAAGCCCGTCAAGCCGCTCGCGCCGGCGCCCGAAATCAAGGTGCTGATCACGGAGGGCAAAACCCGCGCGCAGATCGCGCCGCTCGTCGCCGCCGACGGCCTGAAGGGCGACTATCTCGCCGCGTCCGCGCGCGCGCCCGCGCTGAACCCCGTCGAATACGGCGCGCCGGCCGGCACGCCCAACCTCGAAGGCTTTTTGTTCCCCGCGACCTACGACATGTACAAGGGCGACTCGGTCAGCCGGCTCGTCGAAGAGCAGCTGACCGCGTTTCACGAAAACTTCGGCGCGAGCCAGCTCGCGAGCGCCCGCGCGCTGCACATCACCCCCTACCAGCTGCTGATCGTCGCCTCGATGGTCGAGCGCGAGGCGGTCGTGCCCGGCGACAGGCCGAAGATCGCGGCGGTCATCTACAACCGCCTGGCCGCCGGCATGCCCCTGGGGATCGACGCGAGCATCTACTACGCGGTCGAGCAGGCCGAGCACATACCCACCTACACCGGCGAACTCACCGAATCGCAGCTGCACATCGACTCGCCTTACAACACCCGCACGCACGTCGGCCTGCCGCCCACGCCGATCTCGAACCCGGGGCTCGCCTCGATCGAAGCCGCCGCCCACCCGGCGCACGTCGGCTACCTGTACTACGTCGCCGGCGCGGACGGCTGCGGAGAGCAGGTGTTCTCCGACACGCAGGCCGAATTCGAAGTCGACGTCGCGGCCTACCGCGAAGCGGTCGCGCGCAACGGCGGGCATCCGCCGGCGTGCAGGCGCGGGTGATGGCGCGCCCGCCCGCCTCGGACCCCGCACGGGCCGCGCCCGTCAGGCTCGGGGTGCTCGGCTGGCCGGTCGCCCACAGCCGCTCGCCGGCGATGCACAACGCGGCGCTCGCCGCGCTCGGGATGGACGCCTGGCGCTACCAGCGCCTGCCGGTGGCGCCGGCGCTGTTCGCCGAGACAGTGCGCGCGCTCGGCGACGCCGGGTTCCTCGGCGCGAACGTCACGATCCCGCACAAGCACGCCGCGCTGGCGCTCGCGAGCTCCGCGTCGCGGGCCGCGCGCGAGATCGGCGCGGCCAACACGCTCACGTTCGCGCCCGGCGGCCAGATCGCGGCCGAGAACACGGACGCGCCGGGGCTGATCGCCGCGCTGCGGGCGCTCGGCGAGCTGCCCGCGCACCCGCGCGCGCTCGTGCTCGGCGCGGGCGGCAGCGCGCGCGCCGCGGCGTGGGCGCTGCGCGAGGCCGGGGCGAGCGAGGTCAGCGTCTGGAACCGCACCCACGAGCGCGCGCTCGCGCTCGCGCACGCGTTGGGGGTGCGCGCGATCGAGGCGCCCGAGCCAGCGGAGCTGCTCGTCAACTGCACGTCAGTCGGGCTCGACGCGGGCCCGGACGTAGAACGCTCGTCCGGTGGGGTGGAGGTTCTCAACCAACTCGGATTGACGTTCGATCAGGTCGGGGAGTACCCGAATGTCGTCGATCTCGTCTATCGCTCTACACCCACGCCGCTGCTCGCGGCCGCCGGGGCGCATGGCGCGCGCACCGTCGACGGCTATCAGGTGCTCGTCGCCCAGGGGGCGCTCAGCTTCGAGCTGTGGACAGGCCGGCGGGCGCCGCTCGCGGTCATGCGCGCCGCCGTGCGCTGCGAGCGGTAGTCCCGAGCTCGCGGACGGGACGCGATGAGCGAGCTGCCCCAGAAGGCCGATCCGGACCTGCACGCGATCTTCGGGATCGACGGCGCGGGCCCGGACGCGGAGCGCCTGATCTCGGTCGAGCGCGCGCTGACGGCCGATCTGGGAGTCGACGCGGTCACCGGCGCGGACGGACCGCTCGCGGACGCCGCGGGCGCGGGGCTCGCCTACGAGGTGATCCCCGACGGCGAGACGCCCGTCGGGCTCGCGCAGGGCGAAGCCGGCGAAGGCCTCGACGCGGGCGAAGGCCTCGGCGCGGGCGAAGGTCTCGGCGCGGGCGAAGGCGAGCGGCAGCCCGACCGCAGCACCTCGGCCGAGGGATACACCGGCATCACCGAGCCCTCGCGGCGGGGCTCCTCGCAGCGCTTCCTGACCGACGTGATCGTCGACATGGGCTTCGCCTCGCGGCGGCAGGTGGACGATGCGATCGAGAGCTCGCGCAACGCCGGCACGACGCCCGAGCGGGTGCTCGTCGACAGCGGCGCGCTGACCGCGGACGCGCTCGCGCGCGCGCTCGCCGAGCGCTACGGCCTGGACCACCTCGACCTGGGCGTGTTCAGCGTCGACATGAACGCCGCGAACCTGATCAGCACGACCGTCGCCAAGCGCTACCAGACGGTGCCGGTCGCGTTCGCCGACAAGCGCACGCTGCTCGTGGCGATGGCCGATCCCTCGAACGTGCTCGCGGTCGATGACATCGCGATCATGACCGGCTATGAGATCCGTGTGGCGGTCGCGCCCCCGGACGACATCGCCGCGCTGATCTCACGCCTGGATCGCATGGAAGACGTCGTCGGCGAGGCCGGCCTGATCCAGGAGGCCGAGGAGGAGGAGGGCGCGGAGGTCGTCGCCCTGCACGAGACCTCCGAAGACGCGCCGGTCATCAAGCTCGTCAACCAGGTCGTCGCGCAGGCGGTCGAGCGCGGCGCCTCGGACATCCACCTGGCGCCCGACGGGCGCGAACTGCGGGTCCGCTTCCGCGTCGACGGCGTGCTCCAGGACATCACGACCGTGCAGCGGCGGATGGCCGCGGGGGTGATCTCGCGGATCAAGATCATGGCCGAGCTGAACATCGCCGAGAAGCGCCTGCCCCAGGACGGGCGCGTGGGGCTGGTCGTCGAGGGACGCCACGTCGACCTGCGTGTCGTGACGCTGCCGAGCGTCCACGGCGAGGGCGTCGTGATGCGCGTGCTCGACAAGGAGTCGGTGGTCGTCGAGCTCGACAAGCTCGGGATGGCCGACCCCGAGCGCGAGCGCTTCGAAGCGGCCTGCCACGAGACCCACGGCGCGGTGCTCGTCACCGGCCCGACCGGCTCGGGCAAGTCGACCACGCTGTACGCGGCGCTGCAGCTGCTGAACACGCCGGAGAAGAACATCATCACCGTCGAGGACCCGGTCGAGTACGAAATGGACGGGCTCACCCAGGTCCAGGTCTCGGCCAAGGTAGGACTGACGTTCGCCGCCGGGCTGCGCTCGATGGTGCGCGCCGACCCGGACATCATCATGGTCGGCGAGATCCGCGACCGCGAGACCGCGCAGATCGCGGTCGAGTCGGCGCTCACCGGCCACCTGGTGCTCTCGACGCTGCACACCAACGACGCGCCCTCCGCGATCACCAGGCTGATCGAGATGGGGGTCGAGCCGTTCCTGGTCGCCTCGGCGCTCGACTGCGTGGTCGCGCAGCGGCTCGCGCGCCAGCTGTGCCCGAGCTGCAAGCGCCGCACGATCATCCCCGCGAAGGTGCTGCGGGAGAACGGCTACCGCGCGCGCATGGAGCTCGAGGCCTACGAACCGGTCGGCTGCAGGCGCTGCGGCGCCAGCGGCTACCGCGGCCGCCTGGGGCTGTACGAGGTGATGAAGATGTCGCCCGAGATCCAGGCGCTCGCCCTCGAACGCAGCCCCGCCGAGGCGATCCGCGACGTGGCCGTCAAGCAGGGCATGACGCGCCTGCGCGACGACGGCCTGCAGAAGGTCCGCATGGGGCGCACCTCGATGGCCGAGATCGCGCGCGTGATCGGCACCAACTAGCACGATGCGGCGGGCGCGCGCGTTCGCGGAGAAAGGTCGAGCGGCGCCACCGCGGCTAATGAGTTGGCCGCGATCTGTCGATGGGCGGAGCATGGACATCGATTTCGCAGACCTGCTGATGGAGGTCGTGCATCGCCGCGCCTCCGACCTGCACCTTAGCTCCGGCGCGCACCCCACGGTCCGCGTGCGCGGAAAACTGGCGCCGCTCGAGGACTACCCGAAGCTCTCCCCGGCGGACACCCGGGAGATCGTCTACTCGATCCTCACCGGCGACCAGCGCCAGCGCCTGGAGACCGACTGGCAGCTGGACTTCGCCTACTCGATCCCCGGGCACGCGCGCTTCCGCGTCAACGCCTACTTCCAGCGCGGCGCGCTCGGCGCGGCCTTCCGCCTGATCCCCTTCAACCTGACCTCGATCGACGAGCTCGGGCTGCCCTCCACCGTGCACGAGTTCACGCGCCGCCCGCGCGGCTTCGTGCTCGTCACCGGCCCGACCGGCTCGGGCAAGTCGACCTCGCTCGCGGCGATGATCGACGAGATCAACTCCTCGCGCGAGGAGCACATCATGACGATCGAGGACCCGATCGAGTTCCTGCACGGGCACAAGCGCTGCATCGTCAACCAGCGCGAGCTCGGCTCCGACGCGCACAGCTTCGCCGACGCGCTGCGCGCGGCCCTGCGCGAGGACCCGGACGTGATCCTCGTCGGCGAGATGCGCGACCTGGAGACGATCTCCACGGCGCTGACCGCCGCCGAGACCGGCCACCTGGTGTTCGCGACGCTGCACACGCAGGACGCCGCCCAGACGATCGACCGCGTGATCGACGTGTTCCCCTCGCACCAGCAGGGCCAGGTGCGCGTGCAGCTGTCGGTCGCGCTGCAGGGCGTCATGACCCAGCAGCTGCTGCCCAACGCCGACGGCTCCGGGCGCGTGGTGGCGACCGAGGTGCTCGTGCCGACCCCCGCCGTGCGCAACCTGATCCGCGAGGGCAAGACCCACCAGATCTACTCGGTGATGCAGACCGGCTCGGCGGCCGGCATGCAGACGATGGACGCCTCGCTGGCGACGCTCGTGCGCCAGGGCAAGATCAGCCAGAAGCTAGCCGAAACCCGCTCGGCGACGCCGGAGGAGCTCAGGCGCCTGCTCGGCGCGAGCACGCTGGCGGCGGCGTAGGCGCCGACGATGAGCACCTACGTCTTCAAAGCGATCGACGCCGGCGGCGGCAAGGCCAAGGGCGAGGTCGAGGCCGACTCCAAGCAGGCGGTCGCCGACCAGCTCAAGCAGCGCGGGCTGATCGTCCTCGACATCGCCGACAAGCACTCCTCGAAGAACATCGAGCTCGGCCCCAAGCGCGTCGGCGCCAACGAACTGGCGATCTTCGCGCGCCAGCTCTCGACCATGATCTCCTCGGGGATGAGCATCCTGCGCGCGCTGTACGTGCTCGAGGAACAGACGGAAAACAAGTTCCTCAAGGAAACGATCGTCGCCGTGCGCAAGGACGTCGAGGCGGGCCTCTCGCTGAGCGACGCCATGGCCCGCCACCCGAAGGTCTTCAACCCGCTGTTCGTCGCGATGACCCAGGCGGGGGAGATGGGCGGCGTGCTCGAGAGCTCGCTCGTGCGCGTCGCCGACCAGCTCCAGAAAGACGCAGCCCTGCGCCGCCAGGTCAAATCCGCGATGATCTACCCGGCCCTCGTGATCATCGTCGCGCTGCTCATCATGATGGCGCTCGTCGCCTTCCTGATTCCCGTGTTCGAAGGCGTGTTCAAGGAATTCGGCGGCAAGCTGCCGGCGATGACGCAGGTCTCGGTCGACATGTCGCACTTCGTGCTCAACGACTGGTGGGCCGTGATCGGGATCCCGGTCGCGCTCGTCGTCGCGTTCATCAAGTGGAAGAAAACCACCTGGGGGCGCAAACAGTGGGACCACTTCCGCCTGCACGTGCCGATGAAGATCGGCGCGATCGTCCAGCAGGTCGCGGTCGCGCGCTGGTCGCGCACGCTCGCCTCGCTGACCCACGCCGGCGTGCCGCTGCTGCAGGCGCTCGAGATCACCGGGCGCACCGGCGGCAACTCGGCGGTGCAGGAGTCGATGGACGGCGTGATCGCCTCGGTCAAGCGCGGCGGCACGATCGCCGCGCCGCTCGCCCAGGCGCCGATCTTCCCCTCGATGGTCACGCACATGGTCGGCGTCGGCGAGGAAACCGGCGCGCTCGACGAGATGCTCGACCGCGTCGCGGAATTCTACGAGGAACAGGTCGAAGCGTCCGTCAAGGCGCTGATGTCGATCCTCGAGCCGATCATGATCATGGTGATCGGCGCGATGGTCGGGTTCATCGTGATCTCGATGTACCTGCCGCTGTTCGAAGTCTACAACCGGATCGAAAACTAGCCGGCTGCCGGCGTCCCGCGGCGCGCGCAACATTTTCTGTTGCGCGGCTTCGGGCGTCATCTCCACGTCCACGGGTACAACCGGGACACCTCGTTCGCGTCGATCACGAATCCCGTATCCTCTAGCGCTGGTATCAGATCTTTATGCCGGCCGAGAAAATTCTGGATGTACACCACCCGGCCACCTTCTCCAACCAATGTCAACGCCCGCCGGCCGCCAGGGGGCACTAGCTTAAACCGTGTGACAACGATCGTAGGTTCTCGATGTACGACTGGGACCCACCGCCGAATGCTGCACGTAACGGCACCGGATTCCACGGCGATCGACATCGGCAGATTCGCGCCCCGGTAGAAGCAGAAACACCAAAATCGTCCTCCGGAGCGCTGGCCGTCTTCAGGCACACGGAGAGAACGTTTCGGTTTCGCTAAGCCCAGCCTCGCCTCCCGGTGTAACACAGGATTGAGCGCCGGGTGTCGCCATGTAGCACAAGGAGACGCTACCCGCAAGACCCAGCCCAGCATTGCCTCCAACGCACCCACCGAGGGCGGCTCCGGTAGCTTCGCTGTCAAGCTGAAGTGCCTGGCCGAACGGCGACGCCCCAATGATGGTTGCGCCCGCATTTGGCCCTGTCTTTGTCACTTCGCCCAGATCTTTCTCGGCGCAACTGAAGCTCAACGATAGACAGAAGAGGCCAGTAGGATCGGTCCCATTTACGCGGTTGTCGCCAGCGTAACTGTAGGGGGCTCTTGTCAGTATCCCCAGTGGATCGACGCTTAGGAACTGCGCTGTGCTCGGGTCGTACTCACGCGCGCGCATGTACGTGAGCCCGGTGTCGCTGCTGGTGTACTGCCCGTCAAACCCGAGCGGTGTTGCAGCCGTCCCTTCGCAGGTGGGCGTGCTGTAGGCGCTGTAGCTGCACTTGCCTTCGACTTTGCCTGTGCTGCCGGTGATGAGCCGCGTGGACCCTTGCTGGCGCCGATACGCCTATGTAGATTGCAAGAAGGTCGACGATCGTATTCGCAACACGTATGGTGGTCATCACTAGTACGACGCGACCGCTACGCGACTCCAGCCCAGCAGCAAGATCGTGGTCGGAGAAGTAGAACGATATCCCGAAGCGTGCCATCGGACGAGCGAAGACCACCATCGAGACACCTACGACTAGGAATATGGCTCCAACGAGGTAACTCATCGTCGCGCGCTAGCCGCCGCATCCGCAGGACGATGCACCACTGCCGCCTGATCCAAGCGAAACGACACCAGTCTCTGACACTCCCGCGCCAGTCTCTGCATTAAGGCCCCATGTCACCCCTCCCGTCGCGCCTTTTAACGGTGCGTCCAGCCCAGGGATCGGCACATTGGTGAAGCCTGTACCGTAAAGCCCACCTCCAAACGTGGCGCTACCGCCCGCAACCGCGAAAGGACCGCCGTATTCACTAGGAGTACATGCGTTGCTAGCTCCTATAGGCAGCGTAGCTGCACTTGCCGGTGACGCTGCCCGTGCTGCCGGTCAGGAGCCGTGTACTGCCGGCTTGATCGTGGTGCAAGTACGTGACGGCCCCGGTGCTGTTGTTGATTTGCTCGATTGTGGGTTCGCACTGACCGTACACGTAGTTGCCAGCTCAATCGGCGTCGAAGTAACGCAGGGCCGCGTCGAGGTCGGCAGGACCTGCATCAGCAACACCCTGGCTGACGAAGCGCTCCAACTCGATATGCCCGTCAGGGAAGAACTCGATCTCCCAGCGCTCTCCTGGGACCGAAAGCAAGACCATGATCGCTTCGGGTCTTACCACCAGCAACTCGTAGTGCGCCCGACGCTCGTGTAGCGCGGTGCAGAATGCTAGAAGCTTCTCGATTGCTGTCATGGCGTGTTAAACCTGTTGTCGTTTAGGAGCTTGTAAATCGCCTTGAACCCCGGCTCGTTTGCTTTCGCCGCCGCGCGCACATCGGCAATCGACATGTCCTGGATATCTGCCCACGCTGGCGAGCCCGGAGGAAGAGGGGCCCGTGTGATCCTGCCTACCTTCCCCGCAAGAACATCGCTGACGGTGACATCCGCCTCGTCAGCGCCCTCGCCGCCGGCGAACAGTGCGGCCCCGGCGAACGCGCCCTCGATACCATTCGTCAATGACGCGAAGTATCCACACCCATCGTCGTACGATTCGATCTCTTTTTTGTAGTAGGGGATCGGGTTGATTGGGCTTTCGGAGATGACGTTGCCTTCCGTCCAGAAGCTTTCACTGAATGGGTTCCAGTTGCTCAGCCCGGTCGGGTCGCTGCCGTCGACCGGGTTATCTTCGGCGTATGTGTAGGGCGCCCGCGTGACCATCTCCAACGGATCGACGCTGAGGAACTGCGCTGTACTCGGGTCGTAGACCCTAGTACGCAGGTAGATGAGCCCCGTGTCCGAGCTTGTGTATTGCCCGTCGTAGCCGAGCGGGGTCGTGGCCGCGCCTTCGCACGTCGGCACCCCGTAGGCCGAGTAGCTGCATTTCCCTTCGACGTTGCCGGTGGACCCGGTGATTAGGCGGGTTGAGCCTTGCTGGTCGTGGTGCAGGTAGAGCACGGCCCCGGTGCTGTTGTCGATTTGCTCGATACTGGTTTCAGCCGGACCGTACACGTAAAGTTGGCGTCTCAACAGCCGCCTCCTATTCGTTTACCACGACGGCACGAAGCGATAGCTGCTCGCCACTCCTTATTGACTTCCCGTCGACGCGGTAAACCTCAAGCTCCGTGACCCAACCGTCAACGACGTGGAGAAGGACTGTGATCGCAACGCCATCAGCGTCATCAGCTATGCCCTCCACTGGTATCCGTAGCGCCGTCGGGACAGGAGGGACATCACCGGGAGGCGGCGCGAACCTCAGTGTGCGTGTATCTCCAACACCTTCCGCAATCACCTGAGCACCACGTAGCTGCGCAGCGATCTCATTTCGCCCGTTGAAAGACTGCGCGAGAAGCTGACTAAGCAACGCACGCTCACCGTCGCGTAGATCACGCGGCCTGTCCAGTGCCTTCAAGTCGTCGGTCGAGTGACCACTCATGGCACCGGGTAGTAAGTCCCAATGTTGACATTTCCGCCACCGAGCCCGTAGCCGCGATATTCGATCGTCTTCCCATCGACGATGACGCGGCCGCCGAACGGTCCATACTCATTGCCGCGGCCAGCGCCTCCATTGACCTGATCTTCGATCGCGCGCTCAACCTCTTCCTGGCTGAGACCAGTGCCTTCGAGATGTCGTCCGCCATGTCCGAACGTGACTTCTCCGCACTCACCCTCGCTCGCTCCACTCTGCGCGTTCTCGTTGCTTGATTCGCTTTCGCCGGTGATCCAGCTGACCACACTTTCGACGCCGTGCTTAGCTCCTTCGTAGACGTCGTTAGCACCTTCGGCGATTCCTTTGCCGAGAGCCCGCGCGCCTTCTTCGGCGCCTGGGGGCGGCGCGCAGAAGGGCCAGATGCACGGGACGCCGCCGTCGCCGATCCCTTCGGCTGAGAGTCCGGTCGGGTCCTCGCGGTTTAGCGGGTTGTCCTGACCGTAGGTGTAGGGCGCCCGCGTAATCGGCACCGCTGGATCAACGCTAAGGAACTGTGCGGTGCTGGGGTCGTAGACCCGGTTGCGCAGGTAGACGAGGCCCGTGTCCGACGACGTGTATTGGCCGTCGTAGCCGAGCGGGGTCGAAGCGGTGCCTTCGCAGTCGGGGGTGCCGTAGGGGCTGTAGCTGCACCTGCCTTCGACTTTCCCGGTTTCGCCGGTGATGAGCCGTGTGGAGCCGGCTTGGTCGTGGTGGAGGTATTGGACGGCGTTGGTGCTGTTGTTGATTTGCTCGATGGGCATGCCGCTTGGACCGTAGATGAAGCTGCTGGTGCCGTTGCTGAGGATCAACGGAAGTTCTGGTTCGGCGGTGTCCCAGGTGAGGTAGTTGGTGGTGCCTGAGATGGTTTCTGAGGCGCGTAGGTTTTCGCCGTTGTAGGCGTAGGTGTCTTCGATCTTGGGGGTTTCGCCTTCTTTGGGTCGTTCGACGGTGATGAGGTCGCCGGCCTGGTCCCAGCCGTAACTGGTTGCGGGGCCGGCGGCCGGGGTGGTTTTGGTGCGCTCGCCGACTTCGTCGTAGTTGTAGGTGTCGACGGTCGCTTTTTTGGAGTTGGTGGCGTCTTCGAGCTCGTCGCCGGCGTTGTAGGCGAGCGTCGTTTTTTCGATCGTCGTCGGGTTGTTCGCCGCGTCATAGGCATAGGCGATACCGGCGCCTTTGGTCAGGCGGTCGTCTTCGTCGTAGCTGTACGCGGGTTTTTCTTCGCCCGGCAAATCCTTGCTCGTGACTTTCGTGACCTCGCCGTCTTTGTTGCGGGTGTATACGAGCGAGGCGAGTTTTTCGGTTCCCTGCTTGAACTTGACTTCTTCGATCGCGTCGTCGTCTTCGTAGGCGTAGGTGTCGGTGTCGCCGCTTCCGCTGGGGTAGGTGATCTTTTCGAGGTTGGAGTCGGGGTCGTAGGCGAAGCTCGTGGTGTTTTCCAGCCAGTCCTTGACGGTTTCTAGTCGGTCGTCCTCGTCGTATGTGCGGCTGACGGCTTTCCCGTTTGGGTACGTGATCGTGGTGGGTTGGTTGTCGAGGTTGTATTCGTATTTGATTGTCTCGCCGTGGCCGTCCTTGGTTTCTTCGAGTCGGTCGAGCTGATCGTACGTGTACGTGCTTTCGCCGCTCCCGTCGATCATCTTCGTGCGGTCTCCGTCGCCGTTGTATTCGTATTTGACGGTTGGGGTTTTCCCGTCGGAGTATGTGATTTCGATGAGGCGGTTTGCCGGGTCGTATTTGTAGGTGGTTGTGCGGTGCTCTGCGTCCGTGACGCTTGTGAGGTTTCCGGACTCGTCGTATTCCTTGATCGTCTTTTGGCCGAGAGGGTTGATTTCTTCGATGACCTGTCCGAGCAAGTTCCGTTCGTATTTTGTCGTGTGTTTGTTGCCGTCTGTCTGTGCCGTCACTTCGCCGTCAGCGTTGTATTTCGTTTCCGTGACGGCTTTATTGGGGGCTTCGACCTTGGTCGGCTCGTCGGCTTCGTTGTAGCTATAGCTTGTCACGTTGCCGTCCGGGTCGCTAACAGTCGCTAGATCGCCGTCTGCGTTGTACGTGTATTTCGTTTCGTGTTTGAGCGGGTCTAGAACCTTGACGGGCTGTCCCTGTTCGTTGCGTTCGATCGTCGTCGTGAAGCTGCTTTCTTTCGCGCCTTTGACGTGGCCACGCGGGCTGACGGTCGAGGTCAGCTGGGAGTCTTCGTTGTACCCCCAGGTGGTCTTGTTTCCTTCGGGGTTCGTTTCGCCCGTACGGTCGCCGTTGCTGTCGTATTCGTACTTCCATTCGTGGCCGTCGGGGTCGATCATGCTTTCCAGCTCGCCGTCGGCTTTGTATTTGTATTTCGTGGCCTGGACCGTTTCCCCTGTCGCTGGCCGCGAGACCTTGATCGGGTTGCCGTGGCTGTCGCGTTCAATCGTCGTCTTCTCCCCATCGGGCAGCGTCACGCCGATCAAATCATGCGTCGAGTCGTATTCCCATTTCGTTTCATCGCCGTCAGCGTTCTTTTCGCTCGTCCTATCACCCGTGCCGCTATAGCCGTATTCGGTCTTGTGTTTATCGCCGTTGGTGCGGCTCGTCATCTCGTCAGACGAGTTGTACGTGAAGGATTCCGTGGTGCTGTCTGGCGTGCCTTCCGCCAGCGTCACGGATTCAAGCTCGTCTTCAGCGTTGAAGTGCTCCTTCTCAACGGCACCCGTGGTTTCATTTGTGATCGTCGTTATCTGTTCCGGTGGTGGCGCATAGTATCCGCTCGATTCTTCCCACGGTTCGACGACTTCCTCGTCTTCTTCACAATCTTCTTCCCCTTCTTCTTTTTCTTCGTTGCATTCTTCGTTAACGATACCAAGCACCCTGGCACCTTCTACTTTGCTCACGATTTCGTCGTATTCATAGTGCGTGGTGTCGCCCAGCGGGCTCGTCTGCGAGACGACTTGATGGGACGGGTTGTATTCCGTCTTAGTTTTCCCACCAAGACCGTCGACCAATTCCGTCATCTCGTGTTCGCTGTTATATTTGTATTTCCAGCGTGGGCTCGATTCTCCAGGCTCCAAGACGCTCACAAGGTTCCCGCCTTCATAGCCATAGCGCACAACGTGCCCCATCGGATCGGTAGCGGTTTCAACCTCGCCTGCGGAGTCGAGCGTGAGCGTAATCTTCCGGCCAGCGGGGTCAGTGATGATGATACTGTGAACAACACGGCATTCGCCTTCACAGTCATTTTCTTCGCGTGGCTGAATGGTGGTAGTATTACCGTTGCGTTCGCTCACGCTCATCAGTTCGCCACTTGAGCTGAACGTAAACGTTTCCTGATCAGGCAAGGTGTACCGGTATGTGTAGGAGTCGGTCATCACAAGCTTTGCCTCAGACCAAGACGGCGCCGTGTAGGTTTCGCCAGCTTTGTCAACGTTGCCATAAAAGACGGCCGTACTGCCGTTCGCCTGCACCACGGTCACCGCGCGCGCGTCGTAGTTTGCTTCAATATGGTCGGTAAAAGAGGCGCTCCAGCCGTAACCAAATAGGCCAGGGCTACTCTCGTTGACCGCCTCCTGTGAGTTATACGTGCGTTCAAGAGTGAAGGGCACACCGAGGGCTGGCACACTGATATCGGTCTGCGCCTCCACCTCGTTCCCTGTTACACATTCGACGGGATCGCTGTGGCAAGGATGCTGCAGATTCGGCGTATCAGGATTCGTCAAACCAAACCGCTCCCTGTGACTCAAGCGATGCCGACGCCGATGCGACTTCCATGCGTAGAAATTCTCACCGACTTTTTCATCGAATCCATATCCAGAGAGATTCCCGTCAGCAGTCACGACAGGTATTTCCGTGTAGCCAGGCGCCAGCCACTCCGACGATTTAGGCGGTTGTTCGTTGTAATACGGTTCGCAGCCTTTTTCTGTGCGACAGTTTTCTGTACCGTATTCGAGCCAGCGAAAGGCCCCTCCCTCACCGTCCACTTCCAGATAATCGCCCGCAGGAAGTGGGAAGCTTGTTGTTTTGTGGCAGGTTTCGACCGCGCATTCCTCGGTCTCAATTTCGCGCGGATACTGATAGTTAAACCGCTCTTCGTATTTCGCGGCCTCTTCTTTTTCGGCTTTAGTAAATCCCCACGCCGAATGGACGCCGACGAGCAGAACGACAGCCACAGCACCACACACAATGAGGGCCAGCAGACGAACAGAACGCGCCAGCGACGTCGGCTCTCCAAGACACCGCCAGCCGTGCAGACCGACCCGTGGCCCACGATCCAACATGCCGCGTAGCCCACCATCCAACATGCCGCCCCGTCTCCGATCACATCGCCGCCTCGAACAGTTCGGGAGATTATACGAGACCCACCAGACGATCAACAACCCACGTCTCCGACCAACGTCATCGGCGCTAACCTGGGGGCGTGGTGCGCCTTGAAGAAAACTGGTCCAGGCCAGCCGGTGGGAGTCCGGTCCGGGTAAGCGCCGGAGCGCCCGGTAGCAGGCCCCGGCTTGTCGTCGAGAGGCGGCGGGTTGAGCGGGGCGTCGAGAGCGTCTTTGGAGGGAACAAGCGCGCGGGCTGGGATTGCAGCCTCGTCACAGTTACGATCGGGGAGCCGAGCCGCTCATGTCACGGCGAAGGCCATGTCCGTCAGTCCTTGTTCCGGATCGGGTGGGCGGGTCCCCGCGGGGTAAGGGGACTTGCACGTGCGCAAGGTCTGGATGCGGAACAAGGGAGACCCGTCTGGTCAGCCTCGTCAGCGAAGACCGTTCGTATAAGCCGATGGCGAAGTCGAGCGGAGGCCAGCGGGAGTCCGTGGGGGTCGTAGTAGTGTCGATCGGCGTCAAGCTAAAGGCGCCAGTAGCGAAGGGCCCCTCGGGAGCTGGTTGAGGAGGCCGTTGATCGTGCCGGTGTCCGCCGCCGGGTGCGGCAAGCTCTGGGGATGTCGTCGGAGCGGATCAGGGATGAGCTGATCGATGAGTTGCTCGCCGGCGCGAGCACCGAGGAGGAGATCGCCGGGCCCGGCGGGGTGCTGGCGTAGCTGACGAAGCGTTTGGTCGAGCGGGCGATGGAGGTCGAGTTGGGCGACCATGTGGGCTATGAGCCGCACTGTGAGCCGCCTGGCGGCGCGGAGAACCAGCGCAAGGGAACCTCGCCGAAGACGCTGATCACCGAGCACGGGAAGGTGCAGATCGACGCTCCGCGTGACCGGGACGGCAACTTCCAGACGAAGATCGTCAAGAAGCGTCAGCGCCGGTTCGTCGGGTTCGACGAGAAGATCCTCGCGCTCTACAGCCGCGGGCTCTCCACGCGGGACATCGAAGCGCGCCTGGCCGAGATCTACGGCGTGAAAGTCAGCCGCGATCTCATCTCCAGGGTCACCTGTTCGCCTGCCTGAAAGTCAAAGAAGGGGACGTGCTCGCGATGCCGTCAAAGACCCGCAACCGCTTCTATCTGATCCGCTTCCTCGACCAGCTCGACACCGACATCCCCGTCGTCGAGGGACAGCAGATCATCGCTGTCAGCGACAACCTCTCCACCCGCGGCGCCCAAGAGATCACCGACTGGCTGAAAGACCACCCCCGCTGGCGCTTCCAATTCACCCCGACACGCGCCTCGTGGCTGAACCAGGTCGAGATCTTCTTCTCGATCCTGCACAAGCGCCTGCTCAAGCACGGCGCCTTCACCTCCGAGCAAGATCTCGCCGAGCAGATGCTCGCCTTCATCAAGACCTACAACCAAACCGCCCAACCGTTCAAGTGGACCTACACCGGCAAGGTACTCGAGGCATGAGCCAGCGAACTACCCGGAGCAACCGCTAGTGTCTGGAACAAACGTTTTACGCGCTATTAGCGAGCTTTGGTGCCGGTGTGCTCGATCGTGTGGGCGGTGGACGTCAAGCGTTCGGCGAGGATCGCGCGTCCTGCTCGGGGCCGATCGTTTGCGACGTCGGTGACGGTCCGACTCGCACCCGCCGCCCGGCGGGCGTCTGGCGCACCGACAGCGACAGGCGGCCGTCGAGCAGCTCGAGCAGCTCCGCCCCGACGAGCTCGCGCCGCCAGCCGCGCAGCGTGCGCACGTCGGCCTCCTGCTCGCCGGCGCGCACGGCGGCCACGATCGCCTGCAGGTCTGCGCGCGCGGCGAGCAGCTCGTAGGCGAGGCCCGCCTCGCGCGCGCGGGCGCGCAGCAGCGCCTCGCCGAGGGCCACGAGAGGGGCGTCGTCGGGCTTGGGCGCGGGACCGCGAGCTGCCTGCGGCGGCGGCTCGGGCGGCTGCTCGCGCCCGCGGCGCACCGCCGCGAGCAGGTCCTCGGCCAGGCGGCCGCCGGCGCCCGAGCCGACGCCGCGGATGCGCTCGAGCTCGGCGCGCGATGACGGCCTGCGCTTGGCGACCTCCATCAGCGGAGCGTCGCCGAGCACGCTCTGCACCGGTCGGTTCTGGTGGGCGGCGGTGCGCTCGCGCCACGCGACGAGCTCGCGCGCGACGGGACGCGCGCCGGCCGCGAGCGCCGCGATCCGCGGCAGGCGCGCGAAGATCGCGTCGGGGTCGCGCTCGTCGCTCGAGAGCGCCAGCGGCTCGCACTCCTCGCGCGCCCACTGCAGGCGCCCGAGCTCGCGCAGCCGGCGTTCGAGCTCGCCGGCGAGCTCGAGCAGGTGCACGACGTCCTCGCGCGCGTAGGCGAGCTGCTCGGGCGAGAGCGGGCGCGCGTCCCAGCGCGTGAAGCTCGCGGTCTTCGCGACGCGCAGGCCGAGGATCTCGCCGAGCAGCGAGTCGTATGAGCTCTGGGCGCCCAACCCCGCGAAGCCGGCCGCCACCTGCGTGTCGAAGACGTTGCTCACCTCGGTCTGAAAGCGCCTGCGCACGAGCGCGACGTCCTGGCGCCCGGCGTGCACGACGATCTGCACCGCCGGGTCCGCGAGCGCCTGCGCGAGCGCCGAGGCGTCGAGCTCCTCCTCGAGCGGGTCGAGCACGACGATCCGCTCGGCCTGCTCGGCGTGTTCCGGGATCGCGAGCTGCACCAGGCACAAGAGCGTGCGGTAGCGCCCCTCGCCCATGAACTCGGTGTCGAGCGCCATGCGCCCCGCCGTCCGCGCCCCCTGCGCGAGCGCTCGCAGCCCGTGCGGATCCGCGTTCGCGCTCATCGCCCGGCACCGAGCGCGACGCTCACCGCTTGGCCCCCGGCAGCAGGTACAGCAGCCCGCCCTGGGGCAGGCCGGCCTTCAGCGAGATGTCCGTGCCGTGCGCGCGCACCCAGCGCGCGGGCGCGGAGCAGGCCGGGTTGACCGACCGGGCTTGGCCCGTGCAGAACGTGTTCAGGAACGCATAGCGGACCTTGCCCTGCGCGATCAGCCGCTTCAGCCGCGCGATGTTTGTGAACACGCGCGCGTCGTACGTCGTCAGGACGAGCACCGGGCGCGCGTCCTGGACGATCAGCGAGCCGACCGCGGTCGCGGACTCGGCCGCCACGTAGTAGTAGGCGCCGTCCTGGTGTGAGAGCAGGAACGCGCTCAGCGGACGCTGCTGGGAGCCCGGGAGCTGGCCGACGAGGCCGGCGTCGCTGACGCGGTCGGTGATCGCGGTCGAGTCGGCCTTCAGCGGAATCGCCAGCACCGCGAGAAGCGTCAGCGCGATCACGCCCGCCGGCGCCAGCAGCGCGCGGACGCGGGCGGGAGTGGCACGCAGGCGCGCGAACACCGCGCACGCGCCGGCGCCGAGCGCCCCAGCCAGCGAGATCCACCACACCGGCGGCGTCCCGTACAGCAGCCGCTCGCCGTAGTAGACGACGACCGCGAGCGTCACCAGCAGCACGAGCAGGCGCGCGCGCTCCCAGGCGCCGGGCGCGCCGGGCGCGGAAGGCCCGCGCCCGCGGCCCAGCACGGCGCGCGCGGGCGCGGCCGCCCACCCGAGGCCGATGCCGAGCATCGCCGCGACCGCCGGCGTGAACGCTTCGACGTACCTGGGGTGAAGCCTGATCATGTGGCTGTAGAGCACGATTCCCGCGAGCATCCACACGCCAAGGCCGCCGGCCGCCGCGCGGCGCATGCGCCGGCGCAGTTGCGCATCCGCCGCCGTGCCCCGGGCCTCGCCCGCGGCGGGCCCGGCGCGATCGTCGCGCAGTCCCCATCCGAGCGCGGGGATGCCCAGCAGCAGCGCGACGAGCAGCTCCAGGCCCAGGCGCTCGCCCGACAGCGGCCCGACGGTCGTGAGCAGGCGCGTGGGGGAGGGCGGGACGATCGGGATGTGGTCGCGCTCCTCCTGCGTGGCCACCGGGTAGCGGTGGTTGGCTTCGAATTCGACCGCCCCGAGTTCCGCCTGTTTGCCGCCGAGGCGGTCGGTGCCGTTGAACACGAACGCGGCGTTCCACGCGCTGCCGTCGGTCGAGCCGATCGCGTAAGGGCGATCGTGGGCGGGGAACAGCAGCGTGGCCGTCAGCCACGAGAGCGCGACCGCGACGTACACGACCCCGGCCAGCGCGAGGCTCACGGCTCGCCGCCGCCGCGAGCCGGGCATGCACAGGTACGCGAACACCGCGAGCCCGGGCAGCGCGATCAGCGACTCGAGCAGCTTGACGTCGAAGGCGACCCCGAGCGCCGCCGCGCCGGCCAGCAGCCACGCCCGGCGCCCGGTCTCGGCCGCGCGCACGAACAGCCCGAGCGCGATCACGATCACGAGCATCATCACCCCGTCCATCGTGTCGCTGCGCGCGGTGATCACCTCGATCGGCAGCACCGCGATCGCGACCGCCGCGGCGATCCCCGCCGCCGCGCTCCAGATGCGGCGCACGATCACGTACAACAGCGGCACCGAGGCGATCCCGGCGAACGCCTCCGGCAGCTTGAGCGTCGTCGAGCTGAAGCCGAGCAGCTTGGTCGAGATCACCTGCAGCCACAGGTCCACGGGCGGCTTGTCGATCGACAGGCTGCCGCCCGGGTCATAGACGCCGAAGAAGAAGTTGTGCCACGACATCGACATGCTGCGCACGGCCGCGTCGTAGAACGGGTCCGGCGGCACCTGGCCGATGTGCACGAGACGCAGGAGCGCCGCGCCGAGCGTGACCGCTCCCACGAGCGCCAGCTCGGCTGCTCGGGTCCGGGCCCTCGCGCCCGGGACGCTCCATTCGGCCGTGCCCGCGGATGCTCTCACGCGCGGAACGCTAGTCTGATTCGCTCGTGGCAAGCGACAGCAGCGACAGCGCCGGACGCGGCGAGGGCGCGGGTCAGGGGCAGACGTCCCATGGGCCGCGGGAGTGTATGGCCTGCCGCGGCAGCGGCCGCGTGATCTCGAACCTCGGCGGCGCGCCGAGCACGCTCGGCTGCCCGTGGTGCGAGGGCGCGGGCGTGCGCGTGCCGGGAATCGACGCGCAGGCGCGGTGGCTGGCGCAGGCGGGCGACGGCGCAGCTGCCGGCGCGGCCGCGGATCTGCCCGCCTGACGAGCGCGCCCGCCGCGCTCGGTGACTCGCGTTTTCACCGCGTAGGCGGCTTTCGCCCATGCGTCCAAGCGGGCGTGCACGTGTAAAGCCCGTTTATGCGCCGGCCGATGCAGCGGCTAAACAGAGCCAGTGCCGAGGTGCCATGGCATGCATCGACGCAGGTGCATAGCAAAGCCGGCGGCCCTCATCCGAGGGGGACGCATCGCCGTTCGGAGCGATTTACCTAGGGCTGGCGCAAAACCGGATCCAGGAGGATTCATGTTCACATCACTACGCCAGCGGACCAGCGATGAGGGTGGCTTCACGCTCATCGAACTTCTGGTCGTGATCCTGATCATCGGCATCTTGGCCGCGATCGCGATTCCGGCGTTCCTCAGCCAGAAGAGCAAGGCCTACGACTCCTCGGCAAAGACGCTCGCGCAGACCGCGCAGACGGCCGCCGAGACGTGGGCGACCGAAAACGAAGGCAAATACAACTTCACCAAACCGGAAGAACTCAAGAAAATCGAGCCCTCGATCAACATAGCCAACACCAACGAAGCCGAGTTGGTCGTCGCGAAAGGGCTCGGCACGGAAGGAAGCGAAGGCTACGAAGTCACCGCCAAGGCGCAGAACACCGAAGATGAATTCACCGTCCTGCGCAACAAGGAAGGCAACATCGAACACATTTGCAAGAGCAAGAAGGACGAATGCCCGGGCAAAGTGGGAGAAACCAAACACTGGTAGCAGCCTGATCTCGGGCTGACGCTCGAGACCAGCTCAGGTGGCAGGGAGGCGGCCCTCGGGCCGCCTCCCGTCCTTTAACGCTCAAGCCAAGCGCCGGCGCAGTCGATCAGTCCCCCATGGAGGCAACCTTCGCCGGCCTCTTCGGCGCGATCTTCGGCTCGTTCCTGAACGTGGTCGTGTACCGCGTGCCGCGCCACGAGTCGATCGTCAAGCCGGCCTCGCACTGTCCCAAGTGCGGGACCCCGGTCAAGCCCTGGGACAACATCCCGATCGTCTCGTGGCTGGTGTTGCGCGGCCGCTGTCGCGGCTGCGGGGACCCGATCTCCGTGCGCTACCCGCTGGTCGAGGCGCTCACCGCCGCGCTGTGCGTGGGCGCCGTGCTGACGCACCGCTCGGCCGCCGGGATCGCGTTGAGCGTGACGCTGATCCTGCTCGTCGTCCCCGCTGCGTTCATCGACCTCGAGCACCGGATCATCCCCAACCGCATCACCGCCGTCGGCGCCGTGCTCGCGCTCGCGATCGGGCTGGCGCTCGACCCCGCGGGCGAGCCCGAACGTCTGATCGCGGCCGTCGCGGCCGGCGGCTTCTTCCTGCTCGCCGCGCTCGCCTACCCCGGCGGCATGGGCATGGGCGACGTCAAGCTCGCCGGGATGATCGGCCTGTTCCTCGGCGCGGCCGTCGCGCCGGCGCTCTTGATCGCGCTGGTCGCCGGCGTGGCGCTCGGCGCCGTCGTCATCGCCCGCAAGGGCGCGCTCGCGGGAAGGAAGACCGCGGTGCCGTTCGGTCCGTTCCTCGCGCTCGGGGCGCTGCTCGCGATATTCGTCGGGCATCCGCTGGTCGAGGTCTACGTCAACCACTTCGTGCACTAAAGCGCCGCGGGCGTGACGCCGATACCCCATGTGCGGATGACCCGCCCGCCGTCATAGCCCGCTCCAGATGCGACTGCTCCCTTCACGAATCCCAACGCTCCCGACCAGGCTCCCGGCCGGGCTCTCGATGTCGGGGCCGCTCACGCTCGGCCGGCGATCCGAGCAGGCGCTCGTCGGTCTGGACATCCAGCCCGGGTTCGTGGCGGCGGTCAAGGCGCACGTGAACGGCGGGATTCGCGCCGAGCGCGCCGCCGCGGCGGCGCTGCCCGCCGACGTCGTGCGCGACGGCGAAGTCATGGACGAGGTCGCCCTCAGCGACGCGCTTCGCGAGCTCTTCGCGATGAGCCGCCTCGACAAGCGCGTCCGCGTCGGCGTCGCGAACCAACGCACCGTGCTGCGCACGCTCGAGCTGCCGCCGGTCACGGACCCCAAGGATCTCGCGGCCGCCGTCAACTTCCAGGCACAGGACCAGGTGCCGATGCCGCTGGGCAACGCGGTGATGGACTTCCACCCTCTGGGGATCGTCGACACGCCCTCGGGGCCGCGCCAGCGCGTGGTGCTGGTCGCCGCCCAGCGCGACATGATCGAACGTCTGCTCACGGCCGTGCGCAACGCCGGCCTGACCGCCGGCGGCGTCGACCTCTCGGCCTTCGCGCTGATCCGCTCGCTGCATCGTGCCGACCCGGAGCAGACGGGGCGCGTGCTGTACCTGAACGTAGACGGCCTCACCAACCTCGCGATCGCCGAGGGCACGATCTGCCGCTTCACGCGCGTCGTCGGCGGCGGGCTCGAGGCGATGGCCGGCGAGATCGCCGAGCGTCGCAGCATCGCCCTGAACGAGGCGCGCGGCCTGCTGGCCTCCGTCGACCTGCGCACCCCGGCGTCCGCCGAGCCGACCCCGCCCGCAGACGAGCAGGCCGAAAGCGTGGCCGGCGCGTCCGGACAGACGCACGAGCCGGCTCCCGGCGAGGCCGAGGCGCAGGCCGGCGACGGGCAGCCGGCGCCGCAGAGCCTCGAGCAGGCCGAAGCGAGCGAACGCGCGATGAGCTATGAGGAACTCGCCGACCTCGAAGGCGCTCCGGCGCCGGACGCGGTCCAGTCGGACGCCGACCTGCGGGCGGTGCTCGAAAACGGGATCCGCGACATCTCGGGCGAGGTCCGCAACTCGCTGGACTTCCACCGCTCGCAGGAGGGTGGCGGCGAGGTCTCGCACGTCGTGATGAGCGGTGCCGCGCAGAGCATCCCCGGCTTCGTCGAGGCGCTTGCGCAGTCGCTGGGCGTCGAGGTGCGCGGCGGCGAGGTTCGGCTGCTCGACGGCGGCGGCGCGGCGACGCTTTCGCCGCACAGGCTCGCGATCGCCACCGGGCTTGCGGCCGCGGAGGCTCCGCAATGAGAGCCGTCAACCTGATCCCGGCGGAGCAGCGAAGCGGTCAGCCGGTCGGCGCCGGCCGCTCGCAGGGCGCCGCTTACGCCGTCCTCGCGCTGGTCGCCGGGCTCGCCCTGATGGCTTATCTATACGGCGGCGCGGACCACAAGATCTCAAGCAGCCGTGGGCAGGTCGCGTCGCTGACAGACCAGGCGCAGCGAGCCCAGGCCGCGGCGGAAAAGCTCGCGCCGTACACGAGCTTCATCGCGCAGCGCGAAGCGCGCACGCAGGCGGTCGAGACGCTGATCGACTCGCGCTTTGACTGGGCGCACGTCTTCCATGAATTCGGGCGGGTCTTGCCGAGCGGCGTCTCGGTGACCTCGCTCGACGGCTCGATCGGCGCGGCGACCGCGAGCGGGGCGAGCTCCGCCGCGAGCTCCGCGAGCTCGAAGACCGCCGGCGCCGGCTCGGGGGGCTCGACGACGCCGAGCGGCAGCGTGCCCACGTTCACGCTCATCGGCTGCGCCACGAGCCAGCCGAAAGTCGCGCTGGCGCTACAGCGGCTGCGACTGATCGACGGGGTCAAGGAAGTCGGTCTGCAGAGCTCGACCGCCACCGGCGGCAGCGGCTCCTCCGGCGCAGGCGCGGGCGGCGGCTGTCCCTCCGGTGACCCGACCTTCACGGCCCAGATCACATTCGACCCGCTGCCCAGCCCCACAGCGGTCGCCGCGGCGGCGAAAGCCGTCTCGGACACCGCGGGCGCCGGCTCGACCGCGGGCGCGCCGGCGCCGGCCGCGGGAGCGCAACGATGACCGGTCGCGACCGCATAGTCGTGATGCTCGTCGGCGTCGTGGCCGTGCTCGCGGCCGTGTGGATCGAGGTCGTCTCGCCCGAGCGCGGCCAGGCGAGCAAAGTGAGCGCGCAGGTCGAAGCCGCGAAGTCACAGCTTGCAAGCGCCAAGACGCAGCTGTCCGGCGCGCGCGCCGCCCAGTCGCAGTACGCGCAGGCGTACGCGGCGATGGTGAACCTCGGCAAAGCGGTGCCGCCGAGCGACGAAGTGCCGTCGCTGATCGAACAGCTGAGCGAGGCGTCCAAGGAGAAGAACGTCGACTTCGCCTCGATCGTGAACAGCGCCGCGAGCGGGTCGAGCCCGACGGCCGGAGCCGCGGGCGCGTCGGGCACGGCGGCTGGCGCCGCGGGCGCGTCGGGCTCTTCGCTGACCGACCTGCCGTTCACGTTCAGCTTCGAAGGCAGCTATTTCGATCTCGAACACCTCTTCCGCCGGCTCACCGACTTCGCGACCCTCGACTCGTCGGGGAACATCGAAGTCAGCGGCCGCCTGCTGACGATCGAGAGCGTCAGCCTCACGCCGCAGTCGACGACGACGTCGGGCAAGCCGTCGGGCGAGCTGATCGGCGCGATAACCGCCTCGGCATACGTGCTGCCCGCGAGCCAGGGCCTCAGCGGCTCGAGCAGCTCCGCGTCGCCGGCCGGCGCCGGCGCTGGCACGGCATCCGGTGCGGCCTCGACGAGCTCCCCGACCTCCCCCGCAGTGGTGAGGGTGAACCCATGACCGACTTCCTGAACGCGTTGAAGGCCGACCTGCTAGACCGGCGCCTGCTGCCGCTCGTGGCGGTGGTCGTCCTCGGGCTCGCGGGGGCCGTCGCGTACGTCGTCGTGGGCGGCGGCTCGGCAGGCTCGACTCCGACGAGCGCCGCCGCCGGGACCTCGGGCGCCGCCTCCCCGGGCATCGCGATCAGCCAGGCAAGCCCCGAAACGGCCGTCGCCGAGACGACTGGAGGGAGCTCCTTGCAGCACGGCGGCTCCTCGCGCGACCCGTTCGTCGCGCTCGCCGAACCGAAGGCCAAGAGCGCTTCGGCGAAGACCTCCACGAGCCCGTCGTCGTCGAGCTCGTCCTCGGCGAAGACCGAACCGGGCAACTCGAGCTCGAGCGGCTCCTCAGCGGCCGGCTCGAGCACGCCGACGCCGGGCCCCACGCCGTCCAAATCCTCCAAGCCCGCGAAGCCGGCGAGCGTCTACCACGTGGCCGTGCTGTTCGGCCTGCTTGCGCCCGCCGGCAGCGCGCAGAGCGCTCAGCTGACCCCGTTCGAGAACCTCAAGCTGCTGACGCCGTTGCCCTCGGCCAGCCAGCCGCTGGTGGTCTTCCGCGGCGTGACCGCGGGCGGCGCGAGCGCGACGTTCTCGCTCGTGAGCGAAGCGATCCTGCACGGCGAGGGCGCGTGCCTGCCGAGCCCGGCGCAGTGCGAAGCGATCGGCCTGAAGAGCGGCCAGTCCGAGCAGCTCGAATACGTGTCTGCCTCAAACCAGAACGAAACGTATGAACTGAAGGTCGTGAGCATCGTCTCGAGCAAGGCCTCGAGCGCGGCGGTCAAGGGCCTCATGCGGGAGACGTCCAAGGCCGGCGAGAAGCTGCTCAGCGAGGCCGGGCTGACGGCCCTGCCAGGCCTGCGCTACTCGGCGCAGGCGGGCGTGCTCGTGTCCGCAAAATAAGCTAAGGAGCCGTGGAGCTCCGTCTGATCACCGCCGGCGAGTCGCACGGGCCGGGCCTTACGTGCATCGTCGAGGGGATGCCCGCGGGCCTCGCGCTCTCGCCGGAGGACCTCAACCGCGACATGGCGCGCCGCCAGCTGGGACACGGCCGCGGCGGGCGCATGAAGATCGAGCGCGACAGCGCGCAGGTGAGCGGCGGCGTGCGCCACGGGCGCACGCTCGGCGGCCCGATCGCGCTGCAGGTGGCAAACCGCGACTACGCCAACTGGGAGGAGCGGATGAGCCCGTGGCCGGTCGCGGATGACACGGCCGAGGTGCACCTGCCCCGCCCCGGGCACGCCGACCTGGTGGGCACGCAGAAGTACAAGCACAGCGACGTGCGCAACATCCTCGAGCGCGCGTCCGCGCGCGAGACAGCCGCGCGGGTGGCGGGCGGCGGCGTGTGCAAGGCGTTCCTGCGGGCGCTCGGCGTGAGCGTGCACTCGCACGTGATCCAGATCGCCTCGGTACGCGCGCCCGAGCGCGAGCCGGCGCTCACGCCGGCGGACTTCGCCGAGGTCGACAGCTCGCCCGTGCGCTGCCTGGACGCGGACGCGTCGCGGGCGATGGTGCGCGAGATCGACGAGCGCCGGCGCGCGAACGAGTCGTTGGGGGGCGTCTTCGAGGTGCGCGCGTTCGGCCTGGTGCCGGGCCTCGGCTCGCACGTCTCCTGGGAGCAGCGCCTGGACGGGCGCCTGGCGATGGCGATCTGCTCGATCCAGGCGATCAAGGGCGCGTCGATCGGGGACGCGTTCACGATCGCAGGCGTCCCCGGCTCGCAGGCGCACGACGAGATCTTCTACTCGGAGGAGCGCGGCTACTTTCGCGAGACCAACCGCGCGGGCGGCCTGGAGGGCGGCATGACGACCGGCCTGCCGCTGATCGTGCGCGGGGCGATGAAGCCGCTGCCGACGCTGACCAAGCCGCTGCGCTCGGTGGACACCGAGACGCACGCGCCGGCGCAGGCGCTGCGCGAGCGCACCGACTCGTGCACGGTGCCCGCCGCGGGCGTGGTGGGGGAGGCGATGGTCGCGCTGGTGCTCGCCGACGCCTACCGGCGCAAGTTCGGCGGCGATCACATCGACGACGTGCTGGGCGCCGTGGACGCGTACGTGAAGCGGATCGCATGGCGTTCGTCCTGATCGGCTTCATGGGCGCCGGCAAGTCGACCGCCGCCCGCGAACTCGCTGCCGCGCTGGGAAGCGAGGCGCTCGACAGCGACGATCTGCTCACCGAGCGCTTCGGCCATTCCCCCGCGCGCGAGTTCGAGCTGCACGGTGAGGCGGCCTTTCGCGCGAGCGAGCAGCAGCTGGTGTGCGAGCTGCTCGACGACGGGGAGCGCGCGGGAGCCGACGCGGTGATCGCGCTGGGCGGCGGCAGCGTGCTGTCTGAGCGCGTCCGCGCCGCGCTGCGGGGTCACGTGGTCGTGTGGCTCGACATCGAGGCGGGTACGGCCTGGGAGCGCGTGCACGCCCGGCCCGGGGAGCGTCCCCTGGCCCGCGACAGGGACGCCTTCATGGCGCTGCACGCCCAGCGCCAGACGCTCTATGAGGAGCGGGCCGACGCGTTCCTCCCGACGCTCGCGCGTGGAACAGCGGCGCGCATGCTGCCCGCGCTGCGCGCGCTCGTCGCGGCTCCGAGCGGCACACGGCTACTGTGGGCCAGCGCCACCTCCCCCTCCGGGGACGATGCGGGCGGGTATCCGGTGCTGGTCGGGCGCGGCCTGCTCGCCGAGGGCGGCGAGGAGCGCGTGGCGGCGACCTGGCCGCTCGACCGCGAGCGCTCGCGCGCGTTCTGCGTGAGCGATGAGACCGTGCTGGCGCTGTACGGCGAGCGCCTGGGCGAGCTCGCGGGCGCGCTGGCGATCGCGCCGGGCGAGTCGCACAAGACGCTGGCGAGCGCTGAACGGGTGTGGCAGTGGCTGGTCGAGGCGCAGGCGACACGCGCCGATCACGTGGTGGCGCTGGGCGGCGGCGTGGTCGGGGACCTCGCGGGCTTCTGCGCGGCCACCTACCAGCGCGGGGTGCCGGTGGTGCAGGTGCCGACCACGCTGGTCGCACAGGTCGATTCGGCCTACGGCGGCAAGACCGGCGTCGATTTGCCGCAGGCGAAGAACTACGTGGGCGCATACCACCAGCCGGCGGGCGTGCTCGTGGACCCTGACCTGCTCGCCACGCTCGACCCTGCGGAGCTGGCCGCGGGCTGGGTGGAGGTGCTGAAGACCGCGTTGATCGCCGGCGGGCGGCTGTGGCGGGCGGTGGCGGCGGGCGGCGAGGTGGACGAGCGCATGATCCTCGAATGCGCGCGCACGAAGCTCGCCGTGGTCGCCGCCGACGAACGCGACGGCGGGCGCCGGCAGGTGCTGAACCTCGGGCACACGGTCGGCCACGCGATCGAGACCGCCACCGGCTACAGGCGCTATCGCCACGGCGAAGCGGTCGGCCTGGGGCTGTTGGCGGCGCTGCGGCTCTCCGGCCAGGAGCAGCTGCGCGAGCAGGTGCGCGGCCTGATGGCGGAGCGCGGGCTGCCCGTCACGTTCGACGACGATTTCTATAAAGATGGATCGGTGGACGGCGTGCTCGAGGCGATCGGGAAGGACAAGAAGCGCGTGGGCGCCGACGCGGTGCCGTTCGTGCTCGTGCGCGCGCCCGGCGAGGTCCGGCACGGCTGCGAGGTCGAGCCCGATGAGCTGCGCGCGGCGGTCCGGGAGCTCGCGCGATGAGCGCGCGCGAGTGGCGGATCGAGGTGATGCACGGCGTCAACCTCGACCAGCTCGGGCGCCGCGACCCGGCGCTGTACGGCACGCTCACGCTGGCGCAGCTCGAGCGCCGGATCGAGGCGGACGCGCGCGAGCTGGGTCTCGCGACGCGCTTCTTTCACACCAACCACGAGGGCGAGTTCGTCGAGCGCCTGCACGCGCTGCGCGATCACGCGGACGCGATCCTGCTGAACCCGGGCGCGTGGACGCACTACGCGTGGGCGATCCGCGACGCCCTGGAGATCGCCGCGCTGCCGGCGCTGGAGATCCACCTGTCGGACGTCGAGAGCCGAGAGCCGTGGCGGCGTACGTCGGTGATCCGCGAGCTGTGCTTCGCGACCGTGTCCGGGCGCGGGCCGGACGGCTACGGGGAGGCGCTCGCGCTGCTGCGCGAGGCGCTCGAGCGGACCGACCGGGGCAGCGGCTCGAGCGCGCCCGCGGCGGGGGCGCACGCGGTCAGGCGCGGTCGCGCGTGAGCGCCGGCGAGCAGGCGCCGGCGAGCGACGCCGGCACGCGCGTGCCGGCGGCCGGCGCGGGCGAGCAGAGCGCGCGCGTGTCGCGGCTGGCGCTCGAGCTCGACGCGCTCGAGCTCGACGCGCTGCTCGTGGACTCGCTCGTGGACGTGCGCTACCTGAGCGGCTTCAGCGGCAGCCACGCGCTCGTGCTGGCCGTCGCGGCGGGCGCGCACGCACGCCTCGGCGGCGATCGCTTCCTGACCGACTTCCGCTATGCGTCGCAGTCGGCCGCGCAGGTGCCCGACGTGTTCGAGCGCGAGATCATCCCGGGCGAGCTGCTGGACGCGCTCGCCGAGGCGCTCGCGGACGGCGAGGGGCGGCTCGGCTTCGTGGAGGGCAGCGTGAGCGTCAAGACGCACCGCCGGCTCGGGGAGCTGCTCGGGGAAGGCTGGGAGCTCGTGCCGTGCGACGGGGTCGTTGCGCGCATGCGGGCGGTCAAGGACGAGCGGGAGGTCGCGCGCATCCGGGCCGCGTGCGAGCTCGCGGACGAGGCGTTGCGGGGTCTGCTGGAGGCGGGACTGGTCGGGCGCAGCGAGCGCGAGGTGGCGCTCGAGCTCGAGCAGCGGATGCGCGGTCTGGGGGCGAGCGGGCCGAGCTTTTCGACGATCGTCGCCGCCGGCGCCCACGGGGCGCTGCCGCACGCCGAGCCGCGCCCCCGGGAGATCCCCAAGGATGTGCTCGTGACGGTCGACTGGGGGGCGCTGCTCGACGGCTACTGCTCCGACTGCACGCGCACGTACGCGACCGGCGAGGGGATCTCGGCGCAGGCGCGGGAGACCTACGAGCTCGTGCTGCGCGCCCAGCAGCGCGGCCTGGATGTGCTGCGCGCGGGCCCGAGCGGGCGCGAGGTCGACGCGCTCGCGCGCGAGGTGGTCGAGCAGGCGGGGCAGGGCGAGCACTTCGGCCACGGTCTCGGCCACGGCGTGGGCATGGAGGTCCACGAGGCCCCGCGCCTGTCGCGCACCGCGTCCGAGGAGCCGCTGCTCGCGGGCAACGTCGTGAGCGTCGAGCCCGGCGTTTACCTGCCGGGGGCGCTCGGCGTGCGCATCGAGGAGCTGGCGGTCGTGCGCGAGCACGGCTGCGAGGTGCTGACAGGCCTGCCGCGCGAGCTGACCGTCGTCGACTGACGCGCGCGGCGCCCGGTCGGCCCGGGGCTTGCTCGGTCCGCCCCGGGCCTGCCGATCGGCGCCATGGCTTGCCGCTCGGCCCGGCTTGCTCGATCGGAGTATGGTCGCCGCATCGCGCCGGCGCGCCGGCGCGGCCACTTCAACCGACCAGGGGAGGTAGCGGTCATGCCCTCGCTTCTCGATCTGACCAGCCAGGGGGATGTAGGCACGATCTCCGACGAGTCGAAGCTGCCGAGCGTCAAGCTGATGAGCCCGCAGCAGCTGTACGAGCTGTGGGAGCGCCAGAACTGGCAGTCGCATACGATCGACTTCACCCAGGACCGGCGCGACTGGGAGCAGATGGACGCGGAGCTGCGCGGCAAGCTCGCGTGGAACCTGTCGTCGTTCTTCATCGGCGAGGAGCGCGTCACCACGCAGTTCTCGGGGCTCGTGATGGCGTATGAGAGCCAGGGCGAGGAGGCGTTCCTCGCCACCCAGCAGGTCGACGAGGCGCGTCACGCGCAGCACTTCAACCGCTTCTACGAGCAGGTGCTGGGGATCGACGGCAGTTTCGAGGACCGGCTGCGCGAAGCGCGCAAGGACCTGAACGCGGCGTTCGTCGAGATGTTCGACGGCGTGCTCGTCGAGTGGGGCAGGCGCCTGGTCGAAAATCCCCGTGACGTCGAGGCGAAGGTCGACTTCGTGACGCTCTACCACATGATCATCGAGGGCACGCTCGCGCTCACCGGCCAATGGTTCCTGACCGACTACATGGAACGCAAGGAGATCCTGCCGGGCTGGGTGCAGGGCTTCAAGCTGATCTCCCAGGACGAGCACCGCCACGTGGCGTACGGCACGTGGTTCCTGCGCCAGAAGGCCGCCGACCCGGGGCTCAAGCAGCGCATCGCCGAGCGGATCGTCGAGCTGATCCCACTGGCCTCCGCCGTGCTCGTTCCGGCCGGCGAGGACCCCGAGGACTACTCGATCCTCGACTACTCGATGGAGGAAACCAACGCGTTCGCGTTCACCGCGCTGCAGCGGCGCCTGAAGGTGATCGGGATCGACCTGGCGAGCGTCGGGGCGGCCGCATAGCGAGCCGGGCTCCTCGCCGCTCCGATCCGCGCGCATCGCCGAGCGGGCAGCGAGGCGCAGGGGTGCCGACGGCGTCAGCCCTTGATGAGTTTCTCGACGCCATCGTCGTCGGGGAGGACGTGAGGGAGCCCGGCGATCTCGGCGAACGCGCCGTCGGCAGACACCAGCGCGCCGGCGTCGAGGTCCATCGCGGTTGCGGCCAGCACGGCATCGAACGCGCCGAGGCGTTCGTTGCTCTCGAATAGCGAAAGTCCGCGGCGCAGGTGCTCATCCGTCACTGCGAGCAGCGGCGCAAACAAGTCGATGTAGTCGCATCCGAGGGTTGCGGCGTCGCTGCGTCCGCGACGCTGGGCGCGCACATGGACGAACTCCTGGATGACCTCAACCGTGGTGGCTGCTTCAAGCCGGCCGTCTGCGATCGCATCGATCAGTCGCCGGCAGGGCTCGCGAAGGGGGTGAGCGCTGCCCTTGGCGTATACGAGCACCGTCGTGTCGAGGATGATCATGTGCGCCGCGCGCGCAACGCCTCCAACTCGGCGCGCAGCTCCGCCGGGTCAGGCACGGGCATGTCCGGCGCATCCAAAACGCGGCGCCCGGCGGCTCGGCGGCGGGCGGAGGGGGCGCCGAGACCGCGGTCGATCGCTTCACGCACGACCGTCGCAACCGACACGCCTCGCTCGCGCGCCACGCGCACGATCCGCTTGTGGCGCTCGTCGTCGATCAGGAGCTGCAAGCGATGCTCCAACGGCATGAGCATACTGTAGCATGAGCAGGTAGTGCTCGCCAGAGAGCTGTCGCGGGTGCGACGTAAGAGCGTGGAAGCCGACCAGGTTCGGCGCTGTCGATCGGGCGCCCCGGAGTAACACCTACGAGCTACACTATGGGATGCGATGCCGAGCAAGCACCCACGAATCGCCGTCACGGCGGACCCTGAGCTCGGCGACGCGTTGGAGCGCGTGCGCGCAGTGACAGGCACGCGGGAGGCCGATGCGTCGCTCGTGCGGAGGCTTGCGGTGGAGGGGGCCGAGGTCGAGCTGCAGGCGGGGCGCAGACGCCGTGAGGCGATCGAGGCGCTGTTCGCCGCGATGGACCGGGACGGGTTCGATCTCGATCTGGCGGATATCGATCGGCTCAATTCACCTCCGAGCAGCGTGTGAGCGTCGAGCTGTGGGACGGACGGGGTGCGGTGCTCGCCGACACCTCCGCATGGATGCTCGCGCGCCGGGTTCCGCGCGCGCGGGAGCTGCTTATCGCCGCTGCCGAGCGTGGCGAGCTCGCCTGGTGCTGGCCCGTGCGCTACGAGCTGACCTTTGATGCCCCAAACCCGGAGCGAATCGCCTCAGTTGATCGGACGCTGGTGGGTTTGCGGGAGATAGCGGTCGATCGCGCTGTGCAGCGAGATGCGCTCTCGGCGATGCGCCAGTTGGCGGACAAATGCTCTCACGGAGCCCACCGGCTGCCGCTGACCGACCTCACCGTCGCCGTCGCCGCACAAGCGTCAGGGCTGGACGTGCTGCACTACGATCATCACTTCGAGCGTCTCGGCGAGCTGCTGGGCGTACGCACGCTCTGGATAGACGATCCCTCCGCGTGACGGGCTGTGGCTCCGTCCGAGCTAAAACAGCGATTTGCAGGGAAAATCTTGGTCTCAACCAACCAATTCAAGAAGGCGCCTAGAACGTAATCGTCCTGATCGCCTCCGGTATCGACATACGATTAGCATGTTACAATGCGATCAGCATGTCTTCGATGATCCAGATTCGCAACGTGCCTGACGCGCTGCATCGCGAGCTGAAGGTCAGGGCAGCTCAGACGGGTATGACCCTCTCCGACTATTTGCTCGCGGAGCTTCAGGCCTTGGCCGTGCGACCTACGATGCGGGAGTGGCTTGCGCGCAGCGAAGGTTGGGCGCCGGTTGAGACCAGCGAACCGCCCGCGGCCGTGATTGCTGCGGAGCGCGAGCGCACCGCTGCGTGATCATTGCCGACGCGAGCGCGATGGTTGAGGTGCTCCTCGCGATGCCACGCGCCGGCGAAGTGCGTGCGGCACTCGCGGAGCACTCCGAGTTGCACGTGCCCGAGCACTTCAACGTCGAGGCGCTCTCGGCGTTGCGGCGCTACGCGATTCGAGGCGAGCTCACCCAGCTACGAGCTGCGGAGGCGCTGGCTGCTCTACGCGATCTGCGAACGCTCGCCTATCCCGTGATCGAGCTCGCCGCCGAGATATGGGATCTGCGCGACACGCTGACTGCGTATGACGCCGCGTACCTGGCCCTCGCTCGTCGGCTGGATGTCGGGTTGGTGACGCTCGACGGAGGTCTGGCAGTGGTTGCGGCTAAAGAGGGACGTCTCGTTCAATTGGGGACCGGTGTGTAGCGCCACTCCCGTCTGGCGCTATCGTGATCCGGCCGCGATGAGGCTCGCGCAACCGCAACCGCATCGATATTTGGCTCTAGAAGGACTGATTCACCCTGATAAGCACAAACCAATTCAAGAACGGCAACCACATCGAGGTCGACGGCACGGTCTTCAAGATCCTCGAGTTCCAGCACGTCAAGCCGGGCAAGGGCGGCGCGTTCGTGCGCACCAAGCTGCGGCGCGCGGCAGACGGCAACGTGATCGACCGCACGTTTCGCGCCGGCGAGAAGTTTCGCTCCGTGCGCACCGAGACGCGCGGCATGCAGTTCCTGTACGCGGACGGCGCCGACGCGCACTTCATGGACACGCAGTCCTACGAGCAGATCGCGATCCCCGAGCCGGCCGTCAAGGACGCGCTGCGCTGGATCACGCCGAGCAGCGAGGTCGAGGTGCTGTTCATCGACGAGCAGCCCGCCGACGTGCAGCTGCCGAGCGCCGTCGACCTCGAGGTCTCCCAGACCGATCCCGGGCTGCGCGGCGACTCGGTCTCCGGAGGCGGGACCAAGCCGGCGACGCTCGAGACGGGCGCCGTCATCCACGTGCCGCTGTTCGTCGAGCCCGGCCAGCGCATCCGCGTGGACACGCGCTCGGGCGAGTACGTAGCGCGCGCCTAGCCACATGCCGCGGCGTTCCGAGCAGCGCAGGGCCGCCGTGATCGCCCTCTACCAGCACGATCTCACCGGCCGCCCGCTCGCGCACACGCTCGAACCGCACGCATCGCTGTTCGCGCGCGCGCTCGCCCACGCCGCCGCCGATCGCGCCGAGGAGCTCGACCAGGTGATCGACCGCCACGCCCGCGGCTGGTCGGTGCAGCGGATCCAGCCGCTCGAGCGCAGCATCATGCGCGTCGCGCTCGTCGAGATGCTGCATCCTGACGCCGCGCCCGCCGATCAGCCGATACCGCCCGAGGGCGCGATCGAGGAGGCCGTCGAGAGCGCCAAGACCTTCTGCGGCGCCCACGCGCCAGGCTTCGTCAACGGCGTGCTCGCCGCAGTCCTGCGCGAGGTGCGCGAGAATGCGCACAGCAGATGAGCAGCGTAGAGCGACTCGACGAGCTGATCGCGCGCCTGGAGCGCGCAGGCGAGCAGCTGCGCTCCGGAGAGCTCTCAGCCGACGCGGCCGCCACGATGGTCGAGGACTGCGCCGCGCTCGCCACGCAAGCGGCCGCCGAGCTCGAGCAGCTCACGCGCGCCGAGGCCTCGGCGCCTGCGCCCGGCCAGGACACGCTGCTCTAGGTGCGCGTCCGCCTCGCCGGCCCAACTCGCTCCGGCCCCGCTTGCTGCACGTCCGCTTGCACCGCTCGCGCCGTGAGCTCGTCCGCGAGCCCGCCCGTCAAGCCCCGCGCGCGGGCGTCGTGAGCGCTCCGTTCCCCGAGCACCTGCGCGAGGAGGTCGAGCGCTACCTCGCCCGCATGCGCTTCTCGCAGGAGCCCGTCACGCACGGCCTGGAGGAGGCGATGCGCTACTCGCTGCTCGCCGGCGGCAAGCGCATCCGCCCGGTGCTCGCGCTCGCGACCGCGCGCACCGTCGGCCTGCGCCAGCGCGACGTGCTGCCGCTCGCCGGGGCGATCGAGCTGATCCACACCTACTCGCTGATCCACGACGACCTGCCCGCGATGGACGACGACGACCTGCGCCGCGGCGCGCCCACCTGCCACGTGAAGTTCGGCGAGGACGTCGCGATCCTCGCCGGCGACGGCCTCTACGCGGAGGCCTTCCGCCACCTGCTCGCCGAGCAACGCTCCCCGCCCGAGCACTTGCTCGCAGCGGCCGCCGAGCTCGCCGCCGCGACCGGCGTGTGCGGCATGGTCGGCGGGCAGTACGCGGACGTCAAGGCGCAGGCGTCCGGCGGCCCCGATGCGCTGCGGCGGCTGCACGAGCTCAAGACTGGACGCCTGATCGGCGCCTCGGTGCTCTGCGTACTACTGTTGACGGGGATTCGAGAGCCAGCCGAGACAGCCCCCTTCCGACGCTTCGCCGCGGAGCTGGGCGTCCTCTTCCAAATCGTGGACGACATACTTGACGTGACCGGCACCGACGACGCACTTGGAAAGCCACAGGGAAGCGACGAGCGCCACGGCAAGCGCACCTACGTGAGCGAGTTCGGAGTCGCGCGCGCCCGCGAGCTCGCGGCCGAGTCATACGCCACCGTGCGCCAGGCGCTCCTCGAGGTCGCCCGGCGATCGCCCGTCGCCGGCGCCACCGCCGAGCTCGAGGGGATCGCCGACTTCATCCACACCCGCAGCTCATGAGCCGCAAGCCGACAGACCGCCGCGACGGCGCCTCCGTTGACGGCGCCCGCGCGCGCAGCCTGCTCGAGAAGATCGACGGCCCCCAGGACCTGCGCGGCCTCTCAGAGCAGGAGCTCGCCCAGCTCGCGCAGGAGGTGCGCGCGCACATCATCGACACCGTCGGGGAGATCGGCGGGCACTTCGGCGCCAACCTCGGCACGTGCGAGCTCGCCGTCGCGCTGCACTCGCTGCTCGAGTCCCCGCGCGACAAGATCCTCTGGGACGTCGGCCACCAGGCCTACCCGCACAAGATCCTCACCGGCAGGCGCGACCGGCTCGCCACCATCCGTCAGTACGGCGGGCTCGCGCCCTTCTGCTCGCGCGCCGAGTCCCCACACGACATCATGGGCGCAGGGCACGCCTCCACCTCGATCGGCTACGCCGTCGGCATCAAGGAGGGGATGCGCCTGCGCGCCGGCGAGACCGGCGCGCAGGCGGCGGATGCCAAGGTCGTCGCGGTCATCGGCGACGGCGCCATGACCGGCGGCGTCGCCTTCGAGGCGATCGGCCAGGCCGGCGGCCTGGGCACGCCGATCGTCGTCGTGCTCAACGACAACGGCATGTCGATCGCCCCCAACGTCGGCGCGCTCTCGCGCTACTTCAACCGCGTGCGCCTGAACCCCAAGCTATGGCGCGCGCGCGCGGACATCGAGGGCGGCCTCACGCGCCTGCCGATCGGCATCGGCGCCGCCTTCGAGCGTCTCGGCCCGCACCTGAAGGAGTCGATCAAGGCGTTCTGGGCGCCCGGCCTGTGGTGGGAGGAGCTCGACTGGGCGTACATGGGGGTGATCGACGGCCACGACGTGCGCGCCCTGCGCGAGGCGCTGCGCGAGGCGCTCGCCGCACAGCGCCCGGTCGTCGTGCACATCGCGACCGTCAAGGGCAAGGGCTTCGCTCCCGCCGAGCAGGGCGGCCTCGAGGGCATGGAGCAATGGCACGCCGCCAAGCCCAACTCGATCACCAACGGCGTGCCCACCAAGACGCCAGCCGCGCCCGCGCGCGCGGCCAAGCGCAACGGCGCGCGCGCCAAGCTCGCGCCCGCGCCCGCGCCGCAGTACACGCAGGTCTTCGGCGAAGCGCTCCTGCGCGAATGCCGGCGCGACGAGCGCGTCGTCGGGATCACCGCCGCGATGAACTCCGGAACCGGCCTGTCGATCCTGCAGAAGGCCATGCCCGAGCGCTACTTCGACGTCGGCATCGCCGAGCAGCAGGCGATCCTGTTCGCCGCCGGCCTCGCGCTGCAGGGCGTCAAGCCGGTCGCCGCGATCTACTCCACCTTCCTGCAGCGCGCCTACGACCAGGTCGTCCACGACGTCTGCCTGCAGCGGCTCAACGTCGTCTTCGCCATGGACCGCGCCGGGCTCGTCGGCGACGACGGGCCCACCCATCACGGCGCGTTCGACATCGCCTACCTGCGCTGCCTGCCCAACATCGTGCTCATGGCCCCCCGCGACGAGGCGATGCTCGTCAACATGCTGCACACCGCGCTCCTCTACGACGACGGGCCGATCGCCCTGCGCTACCCGCGCGGCGAGGGCACCGGCGCGCCGCTGCCGCTCACGCCGCGTGCGATCACGATCGGCACCGGCGAGATCCTGCGCGAGGCCAGCCCCGCCGTCGCCGCATCCGCCGGCCCGGGCGCCGCCGGCCCGGGCGCCGCCGGCGAACACGCCGCCGGCGAACACGCCGCCGGCCGGCGCGTAGCGCTGATCGGCTACGGCAGCGGCGTCGGCAAGGCGCTCGCCGCCGCCGAGCAGCTCGCAGGCCTCGGGATCGCCGTCACGGTCGCCGACGCCCGCTTCGCCAAGCCGATCGACGCGGGACTCATGGCGCAGCTCGCCGCCGAGCACGACCTGCTCGTGACCGTCGAGGAGGGCGTGCTCGCCGGGGGCTTCGGCTCGGCCGTGTGGGAGACCCTCAACGACGCCGGCGTCGCCGGCGCGGCCGGCGCCGTGCGCATCATGCGCATCGGGCTGCCCGACGAGTACGTCACCCACGGCAAGCCCGCGCTGCTGCACGAGCAGATCGGCTTCACCTCCGAGCGCATCGTCGAGCGCGTCGCCGCCGCCGTCGGCGCGCGGCGCTCCGGACGCATCACCGGAGGGGGGCAGTCGCGGCCGGCCGGCTCGGCGATCGTCGGCGCCTGAGGCCAACGCCGCATGCGCCCGACAGGCCGTTAAAGCGAAACGGCCCGCCGGGGAGAGCGGACCGTTTCAGGGAGGAGGGATTCAGGAGAGTCGATGCTGCCCTCTCGATCATGCACCATCATGCACCTGGCGCCCGTGTGTATGTGTGAGATCGATCACAGAGAGCAGGAATGACCGGCAAGCGCCGGCTCGACAGCCTGCTCGCCGAACGCGGCCTGTTCCCCTCGCGCAGCCGCGCCGCCGCCTCGGTCATGGCCGGCGAGGTGTTCATCGCGCCCGCCGGCCCCCGCGCCCACGAGCGCCGCGCCGCCAAGCCCGGCGAGCTCGTCCACGCCGACACCCGCGTGCGCCTCGCGCAGCGCCCCGCGTTCGTCTCGCGCGGCGGCGTCAAGCTCGCCAACGCGCTCGCCGCCAGCGGGCTGCACGTCGCCGGCAGGCGCGCTCTCGACGTCGGCGCCAGCACCGGCGGCTTCACCGACTGCCTGCTGCAACACGGCGCCCGCGAGGTGATCGCGCTCGACGTCGGCTACGGCGCGCTCGACTACCGCCTGCGCCGCGATCCGCGCGTCTGCGTGCTCGAGCGCACGAACGCCCGCGCGCTCACGCCCGCCATGCTCCCACCGTCAACCGCTTCGCCCGCACTCCCGCTGGACCTCGCGACGATCGACGTCTCATTCATATCCCTGCGCAAGCTCCTCGCAGCCGTGCTCGGATGCCTCGCGCCGCGCTACGACGTGCTCGCGCTCGTCAAGCCGCAGTTCGAGCTCGAGCGCGCACGGGTCGGCAAAGGCGGCGTCGTGCGCGCCGCCGAGGACCGGCGAGAGGCGCTCACCGTGGTCGCACGCGCGGCCATCGAGCTCGGCGCCGCGCTCGTCGGCGCTCACTCCTCGGGCCTGCCCGGACCCAAGGGCAACCGCGAGAGCTTCCTGTGGCTCACCCACCCCGCCGCCCGCCGCGGCTCGCGCGACCCCGCCGCGCTCGAGCGCATCGTCGCCAAAGCCGAGCCCCACGCGCAGCCGCTCGCCGGAGCCGCCGCCCGCGCAACCGTCGGCTCGGCCAACGGGACGTCCGCGCGATGAGGCAGATCACCGTCTACACCCACCGCCGCCCCGAAGACACCCACGCCGCGCTCGAGCTGCTCGCCGCGCGTGCCGCGCACGCCGGCGTCACGCTCCGCCTCGACGAGGAGGAGACGCGCAAGCACGGCCTGCGCCCGCAAGCCGGCATGCTGCTCGACGCGCCCGCCAGCGACGACGTCGAGCTGTGCATCGTGCTCGGCGGCGACGGCACCATCCTGCGCGCCCTGCAGCGCTACGCCGGCACCGGCGTGCCCGTGTTCGCGATCAACTTCGGCGAGATCGGCTTCCTCGCGACCGTCGAGCCACAGGACATCGAGGACGGCATCGCTCGCGCCCTGTGCGGCGACTACGAGCTGCTGCGCCTGCCCGCCGTCGTGCTCGACCCGCCAAGCCCCCGCGCCCCCGACGCCAGCTCGCGCGTCGCCCGCCAAGTCGCAGTCAACGACGTCGCCATCCACCGCAAGATAGGCGAGCGCGTCGCCGAGCTCGCCTACGCCCTCGACGGCGAGGAGGCCGGCAGCGTGCGCTGCGACGGGCTCGTCGTCGCCACCCCCGCCGGCTCCACCGGCTACAACCTCGCCAACGGCGGGCCCGTCATGGCCTGGGGGGTCGAGGGCTTCGTCGTCTCGTTCATCGCCCCGCACTCCATGACCGCGCGCGCGCTCGTCGTCGCCCCCGACGACTGCCTCACCGTCTTCAACCGCTCGCGCGAGCCGCTCGACGTCGCCGTCGACGGCCGGCCCGCCGGCCAGATCGCCCCCGGCGGGCACATCCGCGCGCGCTTCGTCAAAGACGTCGGCACCATCGCGCAGCTGCCCGGCTCCTCCTTCTATCGGCGCCTGCGCGAGAAGTTCGGGCGCCTGGCCAGCTGAGCCGGGCGCACGCGCGCGTCGCCGCGCCACGCACCACGCCCCCGTCCGACGCGCGCGCGCGCCGGCCAGCCGATGCTCGGGCCGCGCTACCGCGCGCCCGCGCTCACGCTACGTGTGCGCCGCGCCGGTCCACCACCGTCGGCTCAGCCGTCCGACCCGTGCGCTGCATCGACGTTATGAAGTCGTCCAGCTGCGTCCTCGAGAAGCGCCGCTGGCCGCCCGGCGTCCGGTAGCACGCGATATGGCCGGCGTCAGTCCAGCGTCGCACGGTCGCCAAGGACACGCCCAGATAGCGCGCCGCCTGCGAGCTCGTGAACACCAGCTGGCGCTCGGTGCGTCGTTGGGCGGGGGACACGGATACGGACATGGCGGGCCTCGGTCGGTTCGGGGGGTGGATGCTTATCTTTCGTCCGCAATCGCCGACAGCTTGAGCGCCGGCCAGCTTTGCGGACGTTTGTGCCACCGCCCGCCGGCGCCGCCAAGTCCTGCGCTCGACCCCCGGCCCACGCTCTGTGGCCCTCCGCGCCAAGACCCCGCATATCAACAGTTCCCTGCACAACCCTTCCCAAACTGGACAATTTCCTATCCTTCCGCTACGCTCCTGCGTAAACCTACTCAAGTGTGGCCGCGTCCTGCTTCAGGGACGGGGGCGCGGGGACCTAACAAGTTGCTCCAACGGAGAAGGAGACGGCGTATGGAACAGCCCTGGATCCACTAGGAGCTTGTTGGAAGGCTAGAGGGCGTCTGTGTGACGCCCTCTTTTCCTAATCCGTGCGCGCCGTGCCAGTTGTCCAGGGGCGGTGCCTCAGAGTGGAGCGTAGGTTTCGCGCGTCAAACGCCGGCTGTGCGATCGGCGTTGAGTACGGTGCCGGCGCCCCTGATTTCCCGCGCGGGGCTGAATCGCGAACAGCTCGTCAGCTGCGTCGCAGGAGGGTAAAGCGACTTGAGCCCCGTGCAGCCTGGCTGCCGGTGCTCGCTTGGGGGCTCGCCTGGGCCATGTCCCGCACCCGCCGCTCGAATTCAAGCTCCGTCTCGAAGTCGGCGTCGTGGCCGAACATCGGGTCCCCGCGTTCGAGCAGGTCGATGAACGTCTCGACCAGCTCTCCATCGAGTTGGCCGTTCCTTGCCGCGTGGCGCAGCTCCACGATCGCTTCCTCGGCGCTCATTGCTTCGCGGTAGCTTTCGCGCGCGGTCATCGTATGGTAGATGCAGCAGATCGCCAGTATCCGCGACCCGAGCGGGATCTCTTTGCCGATCAGCCCCGCCGGGTAGCCGCCCCCGTCCACGCGCTCGTGGTGGTAAAGGATCGCGTCGGCCACAGCACCGTAGCCGTCGAGCGCTCCCACCAATTCTGCCCCGTCCTGCGGGTGGCGCCTGACGGTCTCCTGGTCCTCCGGCCGTACCACCTCGGCATGCAGCACGCTATCTGGCCATGTGAACTTGCCGATGTCGTGGAGCAGGCCGGCGGTGCGGACGACTTCCTGCTCCTCCTCCGAGGAGCCCAGCTCCTTCGCCAGCGCGCCGCAGTAGCGCGCTACCGCGGACGCGTGGCGAGAGGTTGTGGGGTCGCGCATCTCCAGGGCTCGCAGCAGGGTTCTGAGCACTCCGACCTGGAGGGAGACAAGGTGGATGGTGCGCGCTTCCAGCTGTTCGGCTCGGTGCTCCGAGCGTACGAGCGCGACCGTCAACTGGCGGAAGATCACGAGCACCGGGATGGCTGCGAAGAGGGCGAGAAGGCCGACGCCGCGATAGGCGAACACGAGAGCCACTGCGATGGCTCCGACCGCGAGCTCGCCCGAGAGAAGAGGCACGAAGAGCTCGCGAACGAGCCGGATGAGCGAGCGATCTTGGGTGAAGCGCAGCTCGAGCGCAAACAGCACGAAGTTGACGACTAGCAGGATGATGACTGCACCCAGCAGGACAAGGCCGAACACGACACTCTGAGACAATCGCTGGGCATGAACGCCAGCGACCGATCCAGCCAGCGTGCGCACGACCAAACCGCCTGCAAACGCCGACACGGCCATTGCCACGAGGTTGTTCAGCCACTGGGTCGCCGCGCGTCGTCCGACCGCGGAATGCGGAATTACTGCGACCACGCCGCATGCCGCAGCGGGGGCGGGACCCAGCAGTCCCATCGCAAGCGCCATCACGGCCAGCGAGGCGCTCAGGGTGCCACCGCGAGCCTCGACTGTAAACCACTCGCCTGCGATGGCGAGCACGCCGAGCAGGACCACCAGGGATAGCGGATGCCATTCCTCTGACCTGGAGATCCAGACGCTTGCTCCGACCGTCAGCGCGAGCAGCAGCACCTCGGCAGTCCACCAGAACGAACGGCTTGTGAGCTTTGTCGAAGGCATTGCCAGCTCTGTCGTCTTTTTCGACGGACACGGGGTCGTACTTGAGGTGACGGAGGTGAGCGCAGCGCGTTGTCTGCGATGGACGCACATCTATCGGGCTTCCGGGCCCGTGTATCGAGATTCGCGCCGCTCGCATCGGCCTGGAAGCCCTACTCGCCCGCCGCCGCCTGCGCCGCCAGCCCGTCCTCGGCGCGCGGCTCCAGGCCCATCAGCGTCAGGCGCACGAACGCCACGCCGCTTGCGGCCGCCCCCAGTCCCAGCAGCAGAAAGGCCGTGCGCGTCGAGCTGATCGCCACCAGCGCCCCACCCAGTGGCAGCGCGACCGCCAGCGACAGCGCCGCGAGCGATTCCACCGCGCTCATCAGCCTGCCGTGCAAGTGCTGCGGCGACAGGCGCTGCACGATGCTGATCAGCGACGGCCAATCCATGCCGTTGCCCATGCCGCCCACGAACGACGCGACACACGCGAGCAGCAGCGACGGCGCCAGCGAGAAGCCGACGAAGGCGGCTGCCAGCGCTAGCACGCCCGCGCTCAGCAACGCCCCCAGCGCGCGCTGCCCGGAACGCGCGAAGATCAGGCTCGCGAGCACCGCGCCCCCGCCCCACGAGGTCACGAGCAGCCCGTAGCCGCTGTCGCCCGCGTGCAGGGTCGCCTTCGCGTAGGACACCTCGATCGGCCCCGAGGCCTGGATGAAGACCAGCGCGATCATCTCCGTCAAAAGCAGCGCCCGCAGCGATGGGACCTCGTTGATATGCCTCCACGCCGCGTGCAGGCGAGCGCGCACCGAATCCCCGCCCGCCTCCTGGACGTGCGGGTGCAGGTTGATGAGCAGCGCGCCGCACACCACGAATGAGCCGACGTCGATCAGCAGCGCCGCCGGCGCGCCAAGCGCCGCGGTGACCACTCCCCCCAGCACCGGCCCGCCGACGAACGCCGCCGAGAACGCAACGTTCAGCGCCGCGTTCGCACCGCGCTCCCCGTCCTGGGCCGCCGCCTCGAGCTGCTCGCTCGACAGCGCGGCGCCCTCGCGCGCGAGCGCCTGCTCGCGTCCCGCCCGCGCGACCTCCACTCGCAGCAGCGAGCTCGCCGCCAGCGCCGCCGCGCCGTCGAGCGCCGCCAGCAGCAGCACTCCCGGCAGCCAGAAGCGCGAGAGCAAGAGCGCGATCGCGGCTGTCGCAAGCGCCTCGAAGAAGAACAGGCCGCTCAGCTCGCGCTGGCGGGACGACGCCTCGACCCGCGCGACGAGCGCCGGCACCAGGAACGCGGGCAGCGCCTGCCAGCAGAGCAGCAGCGCCGCGACCGCCAGCGCGCTGTGGGTGTGGTCGTAGACGGCCAGCGACAGCGCCACCAGGCCGACCCAGCTCCCCAGGCGGTTGACCGTGTACGCGACGAGGATTCGGCGCAGCCGTACAGATGAGAGCGCCGACGACACTCCGCCACGCTAGCGTCTCGCAGGGACGGCGTCGAGCGGTCGATCGCCTCGAAACATTCGCCGAGACGCACCCGACGGACCGGCGGATCGGTCCTCTGCACCCGCTACCGTCCATCACGTGGAGGCCGGGATGCCAGGTGTCACGCGCCCGATCGACGTGATCATCGCCGACGACCACGCGGTCGTGCGCGACGGCATCCGCGCGGTGCTGCAGCGCGAGGGGGGAGAGTTCCGCGTGGTCGCCGAAGTCGCCGACATCCCCTCGATGATCCGCGAAGTGCGCGAGCACAAGCCCGACCTGCTGACGCTCGACCTGACGATGCCCGGCGGCTCGAGCCTCGGCGCGCTGCCGTCGTGCTTCATCGCCCACCCGCCGCTCGCCGTCGCGATCCTCACGATGCGCGAGGACCCCGAGTACGCGCGCCAGGCGCTGCGCGCAGGAGCGCGCAGCTACGTCCTCAAGGAGGCCGAGCCGGCCGAGCTCCTGCAGGCCTTCCGCCTGGCCGTCGCCGGCGGCAACTACCTGCATCCGCGGCTCGGCGCGCTGATGGCCACCGGCGATGAAGGCGTCGGTGACGGGGTGGCACTGAGCGAGCGCGAGCGTGAGGTCATCCGCCTGATCGCCAACGGCTACACCAACCCCGAGATCGCCGATCAGCTGAACGTCGCCGAGCGCACCGTCAAGACCTACCGCGCCCGCGCGATCGAGAAGCTCGGCTTCTCCTCGCGCGCGGAGATCACCGCGTACGTGCGTCGCACCGGGCTCGCGGACTAGCGTCGACGCCCCCGATCGGCCGCGGCGGGCGAGGAGTACGCTCACCAGATGGCGCCCGCGCCCTCGAACGTGCCCGCCGAGGGTCATCGGCTGACGAGCATCTCGCCGCGCGCCTTTCAGCATCCGGCCGACCGCGCCGCGACAGCCGCGCTCGGGGCGATCCCATATCTCGACACGGTCGTGCGCAAGCTGATCGAGCTCGGCTACGAGCGCGCGCTGCGGCAGGCCTACCTCGGCTCCTCCGTGCGCCTCTCCGAAGAGCAGCTCGGCGATGTGTGGCGCGAGCACGCGATCGCGTACGCGACGCTCGACATGGACGAGGTCCCCGACCTGTACCTCAGTCAGTTCTCCACGCCCAATGCGATCGCGATCGGCGCGCGGCGCCCGATCGTCGTCGCGCAGTCGCAGCTCGTGCAGCTGCTCGACGCGCCCCAGCGGCGCGCGGTGTTCGCGCATGAGGCGGCCCACATCCTCTCCGATCACCAGCTGTACCGCACCGCGCTCGCGATCCTCGTGCTGATGACGCGCAGCTCGCGGCTGCCGCTGCCGCTCGCGCCCGTACGCACCGCGCTGATGGAGTGGGGCCGCGCGACCGAGCTCAGCGCCGACCGGGCCGCCGCGCTCGTCACACGCGACCCGCTCATCGTCTGCCGCACCCTGATGTCACTCGCCGCGGGCGCGATGGTCGAGCAGCTCGACCTCGACGCGTTCATGCGCCAGGGGCTCGACTACAAAGAGAAGGGGGGAGGGCTCGAGCGCCTCACGCGACTGACGCTCGACCTCGGCGTCACCCACCCGATGCCCGTCAAGCGCACGCACGAGCTGATGGAGTGGGTGCGCTCCGGCGAGTTCGACCGGATCGTCGGCTCGCACGAGTACCCCAAGCGTGACGACCCGGTCGACGCCCGCGCCGACGGCAGCGACGCCGTGACCTTCTACGCCGAGCGCATCCGCGACGCCTTCCGCGACGCGGGCGAGTCCGTCAGCTCGGTCGGCCAGCAGCTAGCCGGGTGGCTGCGCGGCAGCCGCGCCGAGGACGATGACCAGCAAGAGGCGGAGCGCGGCTAGCGCGCTCGGGCGAGCGTATCGGCCGTCCCCGGGCGCCGCGGGGTTTCCGGGAGGAGGCGCCGCCGAGTAGCCGTTCTCGGCCGCTCAGCGCTCGTCGTCGTCGGCCGCGACCGACGGCGCGTCCTCGCCGAACAGCGCATCGGTCTCTTCCGCCCAGCCCTCGGGCGTGAGGCCGCTCGTGACCGCCGTGCCCTCGGCGGAGGGAATCACGATGCTCGAGCCCTCGTGCGCGCCGCTCGGGAGCGGGAACCCTCCGAAGGCCACCTTCGAATCGTAGTCTCGCAGCATATTGTCAGCGTAGCAGCGCCACCGCCGGCGAGCGCGAGCGCATGCGCGCCACGTTGAGCACCGAGCTGACGATCAGGACCGCCGCTGCCGCGCTCACGAGCCCCGCCGCGATCGTCCACAGCGTCGCGTTCGTGGCGTGCGAGAATGCGCCAGTCAGGGACGCGGCGGCGGCGAACGAGCCCACTCCCACCGCGCCCAGGGCGATTCGCACCCCTCTGAGCAGGCGCGTCACCATCGGGTGCTCGCCCGCGCGCGCGATCACGGTGGCCAGCAGCGTGGGCACCACCAGTAGGATCGCCGCGCTCGCGCCGCTGCCCACGTGGTCTTCTATTTGGCTCAGGTGCCCTTTTCCCACCAGCAGCAGCGCCGCGGTGATTGCGGCGAGCCAGGGTGCGGTGCGCAGCAGGCCTACGCCGCCCGCCTGCAGCCTTACCATCGCAACGCCCCTCCAGGTGTTGGGGCCTGCCGGGTCGACCTGGAGGGAGATCGACGAATCCGACGGTCCAGCGTCGAGCCACAACGCGTGAGCGTCGCCTGCGATGCGATCCGCGTAGGGGACGCACAGCGCTCGTGCGGGCTCGGCGAGCGCGCGGCGAGCCCCCGCGAACCCGTCCGGCACCGGCGCCCTCGCGGGACCGCGCGCTCCCCTGAGGCCTGCCCACGCCCCCGCTGCCATGCGCTCGAGCCCGCCGCGCCAGGGAGGTATTTCGCGCTCGTCCACCTTGCCCGCCGCCGCCGTGAGCTGGCCGCGGACGATCTGCGCGGTTGTGGGCGTGGTCACGTCGATGCGATAGGCGGACTCGCGCCCGAGCGCGGGGATCTCGAATTCGTAGTCCGCCGGGCGCCAGCTCAAGGCGGCGAGGACCGATCGCACATGGCTGCCGAGCGCGTGCCCCTGCGCCCTGTGCGCACGCAGCGGCTCATCGTACTCGTAGACGAATAGGCGCCGTTCGCCGTTCCCCGCGTCCCCGGGGGAGAGGAACACGAGCAGCGGCACCTGGATCGCGAGCATTCGCGCGATCGTCGTGAAAGGCGTCGACGCGAACAGCCTGCGCAGCACTGCGGCATGCGGCCGCGTCGCATCGAGCGCACGCACCGTCGCGGCCGAGCTCACAATCTCCAGCCGCGAGAGCTCCCGCCATTCCGTATTCGCTTCCACCATGCCGGCCAGGTCCAGCAGCAGCCGCGCGGCTTCGCCAGCCGGCAGCTCGGCCACCTTGTGCAGCGCCTGCACGATCGCCTTAGGCATCATCCCGCCCGCCGGGCCGCCGCGCGCGACTCCCCGTGCGATCGCCTCCAGGCAGAGGGCCGCCATCCGCTCGCTCTCCGTGCGGCTGGCCACCGCGAGCGCGCGCGACTGTTCGTCCGCCACCGTGAACGGCCCACTCGAATCCTCCTTGCTGAGCAGCGCAAGCGGCACCGGCGCGCGCGAAATCTCGACCAGCCCGCCGACCGGACGCCTGGCGGCGGGATAGGTGAACGTCACCGCCACGCGGCGGTGCGCGGACTTGGCGTCCATGAAGCTCACCTGCTCGGAGCGACGGTGCGTCCAATCGCTCATCCGCGCAATCAGGTACGCAAGGCCCCAGCCCACGATCATCTCCTCGTCCCGCGCGCTGCGCTGCTGGCGAGCTTCGGCTCCCGCTGGCGCTCTCCGAGTGCGGCTGTCCCCGGAGTCCACGTCAAACGCCTTCCTCACGGCGGCCGCGGTTAGCCTAAGCACGCGTTCACGGAGGTTCACCTCCGTCAAGCTATTCGAGCGGGCGGATCGCAGCCGGGCGGATCGACGCGCGCGTTGCCTACGGCGTGCGCGTCGCCGGCGTCGGGCGACCCGCGAGCGGCACGCTCAAGCGCACGATCGTGCCACGTTCCGGCGCGGGCTGCCATACGAGCTCGCCGCCGACGAGCTCCGCCCGCTCGCGCATCCCCGACATGCCGAAGCCTCCCTCCAAGCCGTCTCCGCGCGGGCCCAGCCGGGCCGTCTGCGGCAGGCCGCGGCCGTCGTCGCGCACCGACGCCTCGATCACGCCGTCGCGTTCGCTGACGCTGATCACCGCTTTGCTCGCCTGCGCATGGCGGCTGACGTTCGTCAGCGCCTCCTGCACCACCCGGTAGATCGTGCTCTCGAGCTCCGGATCCAGACGCCGGCGGCCGGCTTGCGCGTCCGCCGCCTGCCCGACGCTCTGGCCGTTGCCGATGTCGATCTCCGTCTTCACCTCAAGTCCGTCGATCGCCTGCGCGCGCCGGGCGAGCGCCTCCAGCGCAGCCGCCAGGCCGAGGTCGTCGAGCGCCGCCGGGCGCAGCTCGGTGATCAGGTGGCGCAGGCCGTCGATCTCGGTGCCCAGGCCCTCGAGCACCGTGTCCACCGCTTCGCTGAGCGCCTGCTCGTCGTCCAGGTCGCGCGCGTTCGCCAGCTGCAGGCGCAGGGCGCCGATCCCCTGGATGCTCTCGTCGTGGATCTCGCGCGCCCAGCGCGTGCGCTCGCGCTCGCGCGCCTCCATCCCGTAGCGCAGGCGTTCGATCTCGACCGAGCGCTCCGCCGCCAAGCGCTGCGAGACGCTCGACGCGAACGCGCTCAGCGCCTGGCGGTCGGGATCGCGGAAGCTGCCCTGCTCGCGCAGCGCGATCACCAGCCCGCCGCCGTGCCCGTCCATCTGCAGCGGCTCCACCAGCACCGAGCGCGCCTCCAGGCCCAGTTCGTGAAGCCACGCAGCCTCCTGCCCGCGCGGGCGCTCGAGCGCGACCGGCTTGCCCTGCAGATACAGCGCGCCCAACGCGCTGCCCTGCACGCGCGTGATCCGCAGGCGCACCGAAGCCGTCCCGCTGCTCGCCGCCACGCGCAGCTCGCCGCGCTCCTCGATCACCACCACCAGCGCGCTCGCGTCGAGCAGCGCGAGGCCGCGGTCGGCCATCAACCGCAGCAGCCACAGCTCCGAGCCCGAGAGCACGCGCTGAGCTTATTCGCCGCTTGCGTGGCCGCCCGGCGGGGGCGCCTGTGGGCTTGCACTCGTCTGTGCTCGCACCTGCGCGCCGATCGCGCCCGCGCTCGCGCCGGCGGCCGCCGCGCCCGAGCTCTGCGGGGGCTGCTCGCCCCCCAGTCTCTGCACCGCGGCGTGCGCCTGCGCCAGCAGCTCCTCGGCGCCCACGTCCTCACGCCACGCCGCCAGTCCCACCGACACCTGCAGCGGCAGCCGCGTCCCGCCCGCTTCCACCTTGATCGTGCGCATCCGCTCGAGCGCCCGCCGCGCGACCATCTCGCCGCGGGGGCTGTCGGCGCCCGGCAGGATCACCAGCAGGTGATCCGCATCGCGCGCGTCGCGGCCCACCCGGTCAAAGCGTCGCAGCTCGCGCCGCAGCGCCTGTGCCACGTATTCGATCATCTGCTCACGCAGCTCGCCGCCGTGCTCGCGCGCAACCTCGTCCAAGTTCTCGAACGCCACCAGCAGGCAGCTCAGCCCGGTCCCGTGGCGTTCGGCGCGGCCGATCTCCTCCTCCAGACGCTCCCGCAGCCCCGGCGCCCTCGCCTGGGGTGCCCCGCCGCTTGGGGGGTGGTCCGGTCGTGTATCGGGGTCGCTGGCAGCCATGCCCGTAGCGGACGAGTGTACGGCCGGGCCACGGATCCATCCTGGCGTCGCTCCTGACCGCTCCCCGCCTGATTATGCGCTTCCGCGTCCTCCGCGGCAAGTCGCGCACGCGCGCTCGCGCCCCCGATCCGTCCCCGCGCGCTGGTACACACCCCTCATGCTGCAAGAGCTCCGTGTCGAGAACCTGCTGCTGATCGAGGAGGCCCAGCTGCGCCTCTCGCCCGGCCTGAACGTGCTCACCGGCGAGACCGGCGCCGGCAAGACCGTGCTCGCGCACGCGCTCGACCTGTTGCTCGGCGGACGCGCGCGAGCGGGGATCGTGCGCCCGGGCGCCAGCGAGGCCTACGTCGAAGGCGTCTTCGACCTGCCCGAGCGCATCCGCGAGCAGCTCGGCGAGCGCCTGCCTGCCGACGCCCGGGAGCTCACGCTCGCCCGCCGCGTCGGCGCGGACGGGCGCACCCGCGCATACGTCGGCGGTCGCGCAGCGAGCGTCGTCGAGCTGCGCGACGTCGGCGGCGCGCTGCTCGCCTTCTACGGCCAGCACGAGCACCGCAAGCTCACGCTCGCCGGCTCCCAGCTTCAGATCCTCGACGGGTTGTGCGCCGGCGATCACGCCACGCGCCTGCGCGCGTGCGCGGACTCGTGGGCGCTCGTGCGGAGGCTCGAGGCGCGGCTGTCCGAGCTGCGCGAGCTGTCCGCCCGGCGCGCGCGCGAGCTCGACCTGCTGGCGTACGAGCTCGGCGAGATCGACGCGGTCTCTCCGGACCCCGACGAGCACGAGCGGCTGCTGGCGGCACGCGAGCGTCTGCGCCGCCTGGACGCTCTGCAAAGCACGGCCGGCGCAGGCGCCGGGGCGCTCGCCGGCGACTCGGGCGAGACCCCCGGCGCGGTCCAGCTGATCGCCGCGGCCACGGGCGGGCTTGAAGCGCTCGCCGGCATCGACCCGGCCCTCGACGAGCTAGCCGAGCGCATGCGCGCGCTGGCGATCGAGTCCGAGGATCTGGCCGGTGAGCTGCGCGGCTACTGCGAGCGAGCGGCCAGCGAGGGGCTGGAGGAGCTCATCGGCGAGCTCGGCGGCGAGCTCTCGCTGGACGCGCTCGAAGCGCGCCTTTCGGCGATCGAGCGGCTCGCCCGCAAGCACGGCGGCAGCGTGGGCGCGGTGCTGGACTACGCCGAGCAGGCGCGCGCCAGGCACGAGCAGCTGGCCGGAGCGGAGGTCGCGCTCGCCCACACCGCTGAGCAGCTCGAGCAGGCCCGCGCGGCGCTTTCCGGGAACGTGCTCGCGCTGCGCCGCGCGCGCCGGTCGGCGGCCAGGGGCTTCGCGCGCGCGGTGCGCGAGCAGCTGCGCTCGCTGGCGATGGGCGAGGCGAACTTCGAGGTGCTGCTCGGCGAGCGCGAGCCGGGGCCCGCCGGGGCGGACTCGGTCGAGTTCCTGATCGCGCCCAACCCCGGCGTGCCGGCCGGGCCGCTGCGCGAGATCGCCTCCGGCGGGGAGCTCTCGCGCAGCATGCTCGCGATCATGAGCGTCGCGAGCGCCGGCGCGCAGGACGCGACGCTGGTCTTCGACGAGGTCGACGCGGGCATCGGCGGTCACACCGCGCGCGCCGTCGGCGCGCGCCTGCGCGAGCTCGGCGAGCGCCGGCAGGTGCTGTGCATCACGCACCTCGCGCAGATCGCCTCGCTCGGCGCGCGTCACTTCTCGGTCGTCAAGGACACCGCCGCCGCGCCCGCGCGCGCGAGCGTCGTGCAGCTGCGCGGGCAGGAGGTCGTCAGCGAGCTCGTGCGGATGCTCGGCGCCGACTCCGACGACAGCGCCGCGCGAGCGCATGCGCGCGACCTGCGCCGCGCAGCCTGAACGGCGGGCGGGCGTTACCCTCGCAAGGGTGGCGGCGACGCAATCCACGCCCGCTGGTGCCCCCGCGGGCGATGCTCCGATCGCTGGGCCGGCGTCTGGCGCGCACGCCGCCTGGACGCTCGCCGGCCCGGTGCGTCCGGGCAGGCGCACGAAGCTGCTCGTACGCCAGCTCGTGCGTGGCGACGTCGCGCTGATCGACCACCTGGACATCGATCGCGTCTCGGCCGAGGAGCTGATCGCGGCGGGCGTCGTCGCTGTCCTCAACTGCAAGCGCTCGTCGAGCGGCTCCTACCCGAACCTCGGTCCCCAGCTGCTGGTCGAGGCGGGCATCGTGCTGATCGACCTGCCCGATGGCGCGCTGTTCGAGAAGCTCTCCGACGGTGACGGGATCGTCATCCGCGGCATCCGGGGCGAGCAGGGCGCCCTCGCCGCGGAGGTGCTGCGCAAGGGCGAGTCGCTGGCCCGCGGCGAGGTGCTCGACCTCGAGCGCGTGTGCGCCGAAACCGAGGCGCGCAGGCGCGAGGTCGGTGAGGCGCTCGAGCGCTTCGCGCGCAACACGATCGAGCACATGCGCGACGAGCGCGAGCTGCTGGCCGGCCGGATCGAGCTGCCGTCCTTCGCCACCGACTTCCGCGACCGCCCCACGCTCGTGGTCGTCCGCGGCGTTGGCCACCAGCGCGACCTGCGCGTGCTGCGCCCGTTCATCCGCGATCGCCGGCCGCTGATCGTGGCCGTCGACGGCGGCGCCGACGCGGTGCTCGAGGCCGGGCTCGAGCCGGACATGATCGTCGGCGACATGGACTCGGCGAGCGAGGTCGCGCTGCGCTGTGGCGCGGAGCTCGTCGTGCACTGCTATCCCGCGTCGTCTCCGAAGGGAGACCGGCGCGCCCCAGGGCGCCACCGCCTAGAGCGGCTCGGTCTGGCGTTCAAGCTCGTGCCCGCCCCGGGCACGAGCCAGGACGTGGCGATGCTGATCGCCGCCGAGAAGGGCGCGCGTCTGATCGTGTCCGTCGGCTCGCAGTTCAACCTGGTGGAGTTCCTCGACCGTAATCGCACGGGCATGTCCTCGACCTTCCTCACGCGCCTGCGCATCGGCGAGATCCTCGTCGACGCCAAGGGCGTGAGCCGCCTCTACCAGCCGCGTCCCGGCCCCGCGCCGCTGCTCGTCGTGATCGCCGCCGGCCTGGTCGCGATGATCGCGCTCGTCTGGCTCACCCCGGTGTTGCGCGAGGTCGTGGAACTGCTGTGGTTCAAGCTGCAGACGCTCGCGGTCGCGCGCGCCGCGGGTCCCGGCGGCTGACGTTTCGCGCGAAAGCGCCCGAGGCGATCCGGCCACTTGTTCGACTACCGCTACCACGCGCTCTCCCTCGCCGCGGTGCTGCTCGCGCTCGCGCTCGGGGTGCTGCTCGGCGTCGCGATCGGCGACTCGAGCTTCGTCGCCTCGGCCAAAAACGGCCTCGTCCACAGCCTCAGCTCCGAAGTCGGCCAGGCGCGCGGCCAGGCCGCCCGGCTGCGCGCCCGGCTGAGCGGCGAGGAAGCGTTCGCCGACGGCTTGTATCCGCTGGCCGTGCACGAACTGCTCGCGGGCCGCGCGATCGGGCTGGTGTTCCTGGGCGGCTCCTCCAACCAGGTCAACTCGCTCGTGCGCACCGCCGTCGCCCAGGCCGGGGGCGATGTCACGACCGTGATCGCAGTGCGCCAGCCGCTGGAACTGGAAGGCCTCGCGCACGAGGCCGCCGGCACACATTACGCGGGTCTCGCCAGCTCGATCCCGCTGCTCGAAAGCTTCGGCGACCTGATCGGGCGCCAGCTCGTAAGCGGCGGGCAGATCGTCGAGCGCGAGCTCATCAGCCGGGTTCGCGCGAGCCTGCTCAGCGCGTTCGACGGGCAGCTCACGCGCCTGGAAGGGCTGGTCGTGATGCGCGCCGAGCCGGCCGGCATGGGCGCCGGGCAGAGCGAAGCCGCCGCCGCGTTCGAGTCGGGCCTGCTCGCCGGCGTGAACGCCGTCGGCGTCCCCGCCGTCGGCGTCGAGCTCACGAGCACCGAACCCTCGCAGATCCCGTGGTACCGGAGCAAGGGCATCTCGAGCGTCGATGACCTCGACGCGCTCGCAGGCCAGGCGGCGCTCGACTACGCGCTCGCCGGCGACCGCGGCACGTTCGGCGTCAAGTCCACCGCCGACTCGCTGCTGCCCGCCGCGAGCGCCGGCGCGATCCAACCCTGAGCGCGTCCCCGCGGCGCCGGCTGTGCGCGCGCCAGCCCCGCCGCGGCGCGTCCGCGCGCGTCGCTAGCTTGGATCCGTGCACGCCCTGCCGTTCCTGGTCGCGCTCCCCGGCGCCGCGATCCTCGCCCCGCCGCTGCTGCGCGCGCTCACCGATGCCGGGCATACGAGGCCCAACTACCGCGGGCGGGCGCTTGCCTGTCCGTTCGGCGTGCTCACGCTCGCGGCGTCCGCGCTCGCGCTGATCCCGCTCACGCTCGTGCAGCGCGTGGCCTCCATCCAGGTCTTCCATCCGGAGCTCGCCCCGGTCACGCTGTACGCCTTCGGCGTGCTCGCGCTGGGGCTGCTCGACGACACGCTCGCGCCCGGCCCGCCCGGCGCCCCCGGCGCCTCCGGCCCGCCCAGCGCGCCCGGCGCCCCCAGCGCGCCCGACGCGCCCGACGCGCCCGACGCGCGCGGCGCGGGGCCGCGCGGCTGGCGCGGCCACGCCGCCGCGACGTTGCGCGGAGAGCTCTCGACCGGCGCGCTGAAGGCCGCCGGCTCGCTCGGCCTCGCGCTGCTCGCGATGAGCTACCTGGGACTCTCGAACGGGCGTTGGCTGCTCGCGGCGGGAGTGCTCGTGCTGGCGACCAACGTCTTCAACCTGCTCGATTTGCGCCCGGGACGCGCGAGCAAGGCGTTCGTGCTGCTCGGCGCGGGCGTGCTGATCGGCTCGGCCGACCTCCGCGCGCTGTGGGCGCTCGGCCTGTTCGTCGCGCCCGCGCTCGTCGCCGGGGCTTATGACCTGCGCGAGCGCGCGATGCTCGGCGACACCGGTTCCAACCTGCTCGGCGCGCTCGCCGGGCTGTGGCTCGTGCTGGCGCTTTCGGGCACCGGCCAGCTGATCGCGCTCGCGCTGCTCGCCGCGATCACGATCTACGGCGAGATTCGCTCAATTTCCGCCTTGATCGAACGGACGCCGATCCTGCGCCAACTAGACTCCTTGGGCAGGCCCGCATGAGCATGCACCACAACGACCGCCACGCGCAAGCGCCCGGCAAGACCCGGTTCATCTTCGTGACCGGCGGCGTGGTCTCATCGCTCGGCAAGGGCATCGCGGCCGCCTCGCTCGGGCGCCTGCTGGTCTCGCGCGGGCTGACTGTCGCGCTGCAGAAGTTCGACCCGTACATCAACGTCGACCCGGGCACGATGTCGCCCTACCAGCACGGCGAGGTGTTCGTGACCGAGGACGGTGCCGAGACCGACCTCGACCTCGGCCACTACGAGCGCTTCACCGACGCCAACACCACGAGCGCCTCGAACGTGACCGCGGGCGGCGTCTACGACACGGTCATCCGCCGTGAGCGCCGCGGCGACTACCTGGGCGGCACCGTGCAGGTCATCCCGCACATCACCGACGAGATCAAGCAGCGGGTCGCGCTGATCGCGGAGCTCAGCGACGCCGACTTCGTGATCACCGAGATCGGCGGCACGGTCGGCGACATCGAGTCGCTGCCGTTCCTCGAGGCGATCCGCCAGTTCCCCGTCGACGTGGGGCGGCGCCGCTGCCTGTTCATCCACCTGACGCTCGTCCCCTACATCGGGCACGCCGGCGAGCTGAAGACCAAGCCCACCCAGCACTCGGTCAACGAGCTGCGCCGCATCGGGATCGCGCCGGACATGCTCATGTGCCGCTCGGAGGGCTCGCTGTCGGCGGAGATCCGCAAGAAGATCGCCCTGTTCGCGAGCCTGCCGGCCGAGGCGATCGTGTCCGCGTGCGACGTGGACAACATCTACAAGGTGCCGCTCACCTTCCGCGAGCAGGGGGTCGACGACTTCGTCCTCGAGCACTTCGGCCTGGAGGCCGAGCAGCCGGATCTGCGGCGCTGGACCGAGCCGATCGAGCGCTGGGAACGCGCCGGCCGCTCTCCGACCGGTCGGACCGTGCGGATTGCGCTCGTCGGCAAGTACGTACGCCTGGCGGACGCCTACCTGTCGGTCTCCGAAGCGCTGCGCCACGCCGCCTCGCTGCAGGACGCGAGGGTGCAGATCGACTGGATCGACTCCGAGAGCCTCGAGCGCCCGGAGAACGGAGATGCGCTGCGGCGCCTGCACGACGCCGACGGGATCCTCATCCCGGGCGGCTTCGGCGGGCGCGGGATCGAGGGCAAGATCGCCGCCGCGCGCGTGGCGCGCGAGCGACGCATCCCCTACCTGGGCATCTGCCTGGGCATGCAGGTCGCCGTCGCCGAGTTCGCCCGCCACGTCGCCGGCATGGACGGGGCGAACTCGACCGAGTTCGACATCGAGACGCCGTTCCCGGTGATCGACCTGCTGCCCGAGCAGAAGGAGGTGGCCGACCTGGGCGGCACGATGCGCCTGGGCGCCGACCCGATCAAGCTGCACGCCGACAGCCGCGCGCTTCAGATGTACGGCGAGGCCGTGATCTACGAGCGCCACCGCCACCGTTATGAGGTCAACAACCTCCTGCGCAAGCGCCTGATCAACGCAGGGGACCCCGGCGCCGGCGCCGGCCTGCGCGTGAGCGGCACCTCGCCGGATGAGCGTCTGGTCGAGATCATCGAGCTCGACGGGCATCCGTTCTTCCTCGCCTCGCAGTTCCACCCCGAGTTCAAGTCCCGTCCTGAGCGCCCCGCGCCGCTGTTCCGCGGCTTCATCGCCGCCGCGCTCGGATCCTCGCCCGAGGACGAGCGCACGGACGAGCGCACGGACGAGCGAGGTCGGGCGGACGCGCGCGAGCGCGACGAGACCGTCTCCGCAGCCGCCCCCGAGGGCGCGCAGCGCGCCGGCCTGTCGTGACGGCCGCCGCGCCCGTGTCGAGCGTCGGGGAGCTCGAGCGCCGCTACCTGAGCGGCACGTTCGCGGAGCTGTGCCGGATCGAGAGCCCTTCCGGTCACGAGCGCCGCTGCGCCGAGCGCGTGATCGCCGAGCTGCGCGCGCTGGGCGTCGACGTACACGAGGACGACGCGGGACCGCGCGTGGGCTCGGACTGCGGCAACCTGCTGGCGCGGATTCCCGGCGGCGTGGACGGCGAGGTCGCCGCCGACGACGTGGGGGCTGCCCGGATCGCGGCGGGCGGGTTCGCGCGTGCAGACGGCGGACGGCGCTCGCTGCTGCTGTGCGCGCACCTGGACACCGTGCCGTTGCACGCGCCCGTCGAGCCGGTGCTCGTGGACGGCTTCTGGGAGAACGCCAACGAGGGCATCCTCGGCGCCGACAACAAGGCCGCGGTCGCGGTCTTGCTCGCGCTCGCGCGCCACGTGCGCCGAGAGGGCGCGCCGGTCGACCTCGAGCTGCTGTTCACGGTCGGCGAGGAGGTCTCGCTCGCGGGCGCGCGCGCCTTCGACGCCGCGGCGCTGCGCAGCGACTTCGGCTACGTGTTCGATCATGCCTCGCCGATCGGCGAGCTGGTGACGGACTCGCCGACCCACTTTCGCCTGCGGGCGGCCTTCCGGGGCGCGGCGGCACACGCGGGCATCCGCCCCGAGGAGGGCCGCAGCGCGATCCTCGCGGCGGCGCGCGCGATCGAGGCGATGCGCCTCGGGCGCCTGCAGGACGGCAGCACGGTCAACGTCGGCATGATCTCCGGCGGCAGCGCGATCAACGTCGTGCCCGAACACTGCGCGCTCGAGATGGAGGCGCGCGCTTTCGGCGACGAGCGCGCGGAGGCGCTCGTGGCCGAGATCCTCGAGCGCGTACACGAGGCGGCCAACCTGCCGGACTGCGACTGCGACGTGGACGTCAGCGTGCAGCGGACGTTCTCGGGCTTTCGGCTCGCGCCGAGCATGCCCGCGCTGCGCGTCGCCGAGTCCGCGTTGCGCGCGTGCGGGCACGAGCCGGTGAGGATCTCAAGCGGTGGCGCCTCCGACGCGAACGAGCTGCTGGCCCAGGGCTTTCAGGCGGTGAACATGGCCAACGGCACCGAGCGCAACCACGAGCCGGGCGAGCGCGTGAGCGTGCTCGCGCTCGAGCAGATGCTCCACGTCGCGTTCGCGCTGCTCGAGCAGGCGGCGAGCCTGGCGCCGAGTGCGGCCCTGTAGCTTGCGGCGCCGATGCTGAAGCTGAGTCCCGCAACCGTCGTCGAGACCCGCCACGCGCACGAGCGACTCGAGAGCCCCGGAGGAGGGCGTCCCGAGCCGGCGGGCGAGCAGCGCCTGGTCGTGGAGCTGGGGCGCGGGGACGGCCCGGGCGAGCGACGCGAGGCGATCGCGGACGTCGCGCTGGTCGGGCTCGCGCAGGTCGGCGACGAGGTGATAGTCAACACCCAGGCGCTCGACCTCGGCCTCGGCTCGGGCGGCTTCGACATCGTGCACGCGAACCTCACGCGCGGCCTGCAAGGCACGGGCGCGCTCGCCCCGCCGGCGCCCTCGGCGCCGTGGCAGGGGGACACGCTGTTCGGGGACCCGGGGACCGACTTGGGCGCCAACGCGATGAAGCTCAACTACACGAGCCTGCAGCACGCGATCGAGCCGGTCGAGCACGAGCAGGGCAACCGCGTGGCGCTGCCCGTGGGACGGCCCGCGGGGGTGCTCGCCCTGCACGGCCAGCTCGCGGGGGTCGCGTGGGCATTCGCACAGGGCGCCCCAGGCGCGCGGCTCGGCTATGTGCAGACCGAGGGCGGCGCGCTGCCGGGTGGGCGCTCGCGCAGCGTGCGGATGCTGCGCGAGCGCGGCCTGCTCGCCGGCCATCTGACCGCGGGCGCAGCGTTCGGCGGCGAGCGCGAGGCGATCACGACCGCCGGCGCGCTGCACCACGGGCTGCAGGTGCTCGGCTGGGACGCGGCCGTGTGCGGGCCCGGGCCGGGGATCGTCGGCTCCGGCTCATCGCTCGGACACGGCGGCATGGTCGCGCTCGACAGCGCGCACGTCGCGCTCGCGCTCGGCTGCCCGACGCTGCTGGCCGTGCGGATGTCATCCGGCGACCCGCGCAGCCGCCACCGCGGCATCTCACATCACTCGCTGACGGTGCTCGACCTGCTGCTCGAGCCGGTGACCGTGGCGCTGCCCGCGGGCGTGCGCTCTCCGGTCGGCGCCGACCTGCGCGCAGGTCTGCAGGCGGTGTTCGGCGGCGCGATGCCGGGCAGGCCGGCCGTGCAGCCGGCCGTGCAGCCGGCCGCGCCCGCCGTCGAGGTCGACCGGCCGCCGGTCGAGCGTCCGGCGCGGATCGCGCGCCACGACTGGCGGCGCGCGAGGATCGACCTGCCGGCGTACGCCGCGAGCGGCCTTCCCGCCGAGACGATGGGCCGCGGCGTGATCGCCGACCCGCTGTTCTTCGGCGCGGCGCTCGCCGCGGGCAGCGTGCTCGCGCAGCTCGCGCTCGAGTCCTCGAGCGGGCAGGACGAATGACCGCCGGAGCTCATCGCGCTCGGGACAGCGACGCCCCGACGCGGCCCGCCCGCGCGACCTCAGCGGGCCCTCGGCGGTGAGCGGCGGCTTCGAGCCGCTCGGCGGGGAGACCGTCTACCACGGACGGCTCGTGGACGTGCGCGTCGAGCGCTTCCGCCACGCCGACGGCGCCGAGGTGACGCGCGAAGTCGTCCGCCACCGCGGGGCGGTCGCGATCGTGGCGCACGACGAGCAGCAGCTGTGGCTCGTGCGCCAGCCGCGCGAGGCGGTCGGCGAGAGCGGCCTGCTGGAGATCCCCGCCGGGCGCCTGGACGTCGAGGGCGAGCAGCCGCTGCAGGCAGCCCAGCGCGAGCTCGCCGAGGAGATCGGGCGCGGCGCGCGCACCTGGGAGCCGATCTTCAGCTACTACGTGAGCGCCGGCATCACCGACGAGCGGGTGCGCCTGTTCCGCGCCACCGACCTGTACGACGCCCACGCGCACAACGAGGAGGAGGACGAGCGGATCGAGATCGTGCGCTGGCCGCTGGCCGACGTGCAAGCTGCGATCGACGCGTGCGTCGACGCGAAGACGCTCATCGGCCTGCTGTGGCTGGCCCGGCGCCTGAACGTCTGATTGCACCTTCCAGGAGGGCCGCCGTCCCCGGCGAAGCTGGGAGGGTGACGGCCGGCCATGCCACGCTCGCCGCGCCGCCCGGGCGCGCCATCGAGCCGCTGATCCTCGACTTCCTCGCCTACCTGGAGCTCGAGCGCGGCCTCTCGCGCAACACGCTCTCGGCCTACCGCTGCGACCTGCTTCAGTTCGGCGAGTTCCTCGAGCGCCGGCGGCTGACGGCGCCGGGGGCGACGCACGGCGAGCTCGCGATGTTCCTGTCGGAGCTCGCCAGCGGTGTGAACGCGCCCGGCGCCGCGGCGCCGGACGGGCCGGGAGAGGCGGATCGCGCCGCTCGCGCGCCGCGCTGCGAGCGCGCCCCGGTCGCGGCGAGCACGCTCGCGCGCAAGGTCGCGTGCCTGCGCTCCTTCTACCGGCACCTGCGTCGCGAGGGCGTGATCATGCACGACCCGACGGCCGAGCTGCGCGGCCCGCCCAAGCCGCAGCGCCTGCCGCGCGTGCTCTCGCGCGAGGAGGTCGCGCGGCTGCTGGGCCACCCGAGCGGAACGGAGCCGCTCGCGCTGCGCGACCGGGCGCTGCTCGAGCTGGTGTACGCGTGCGGCCTGCGCGCGTCGGAGGCGGTCGGGCTCGAGCTCGCGGACGCCGACCTCGAGGAGTGCCTGCTGCGCTCCCGCGGCAAGGGCTCGAAGGAGCGGATCGTGCCGATCGGGCGCCAGGCGGTGGCGGCGCTGAACGCGTACCTGCGCGCCGGCCGCCCACTGCTGCTCGCGGGCACAGCACAGACGCGCCTGTTCCTGAACAGCCGCGGCTCGGCCCTGACGCGCCAGGGCCTTTACAAGATCGTGCAGGGTCACGCGCGCGGCGCGGGGCTCGAGGATCGCATGAGCCCGCACACGCTGCGCCACAGCTTCGCGACGCACCTGCTCGCGGGGGGGTGTGACCTGCGCTCCCTGCAGGAGATGCTCGGCCACGCGGATCTGGCGACGACGCAGGTGTACACGCACCTGTCCGCGGAGCGCCTGAAGGACGCGTACTTCAGCGCGCACCCGCGCGCGTCGCTCGCGCGCTAGGGAGCGGAGCCCGGCCGCGGTGAGCCCGAGCGAGCACACCCGAGCAGCCCGGCGGGCGTTCGTGCTGGTGATCGACGCGTGCGGCGTGGGCGCGACGGCCGACGCGGCGGCGTACGGCGATGAGGGGACGAACACGCTCGGACACCTCGCGCGGGCGCTCGGGGGGCTGCGCCTGCCGACGTTGCAGGCGTTGGGGCTCGGCTCGATCCTGGCGTTGGCGGGGGTGGCGCCGTCCGCGGACCCGGCGATCCACGGGCGCCTGCACCCGCTGGGGCCGGGCAAGGACTCGATCAGCGGTCACTGGGAGCTGATGGGCGTGGTCGGCGAACGCGCGCTGCCGACCTACCCGGACGGGTTTCCCGCGCGCCTCGTGCGGGCGCTCGAGCGTGCGATCGGCCGCGGGCTGATCTGCAACCGCCCCGACAACGGCCTGGCGGCGATCGAGGAGTTCGGCGCCGAGCATCTGCGCACGGGCGCGCTGATCGCGTACACCTCGCAGGACTCCGTGCTGCAGCTGGCGGCGCACGTGCGGCGGCTGGCGCCGGAGGAGCTCTACCGCGCGTGCGCGGCGGCGCGCGCTGTGATGACGGGCGAGCACGCGGTCGGGCGGGTCATCGCACGGCCGTTCACGGGCGCGGCCGGGGCGTTCGAGCGCACCCAGGGGCGCCGCGACTTCGCGCTCGAGCCACCCGCGCGCAGCTACCTGCAGGAGCTGCAGGACGCTGGCGCGGAGGTGCACGGGGTGGGCAAGATCGAGGACCTGTTCGCGGGTGTGGGCGTGAGCGTGTCCCACCCGGCGGCGACGAACGCGCGCGCGCTCGACGCGGTCGACGAGCTGATCGGCGAGCTGCCCGAGCGCGGGCTGGCGTTCGCGAACCTGATCGAGACCGACCAGCTGTACGGGCACCGCAAGGACGTGCGCGGCTTCGCGGCGGCGCTCGAGCAGATCGACGCGCGCGTGGGCGCGATGCTCGCGCGCCTGGGCGAGCACGACCTGCTGATCGTGACCGCGGACCACGGCGTGGACATGGCCCACGCCGGGACCGACCACACGCGCGAGTGCGCGCCGCTGCTGGCGGTCAGCGGCGAGATGCTCGCGCGCTCGCGCGCCGGAGCGCGCGTCAACGGCGCGCGCCACGACGGGCCGCTCGCCGACGTCGGCGCGAGCGCGCTGTGCTGGCTGGCCGGTCGCCGGGCGGCGGGCCTGCCGGGGGCGGCGTTCATAAGCTAGGAGGCGATGCCCGAGCTGCCGGAGGTGGAGACGCTCAGGCGCCAGCTGGCGCCGCTGGTCGAGGGCCGCAGGCTCGTGCGGATCGAGGTGCTGGACCCGCGCTGGTCGCGCCCGCTGGCCCCGCACGAGCTCGAGCGGGCGCTGAGCGGCAGGCGCATCGAGCGCCTGGCAAGGCGCGGAAAGTACCTGGTGTGGAGCTTCGCGGGCGACGTGCACCTGGCCCAGCACCTGCGCATGACGGGCGCGGTGCTCGCCGACCCCGACCCCGAGCCGGCGCACGTGCGCGTGCGGATGCAGCTCGGCCGGCGCGCGCGCACGCGGGGCGTGCGCCTGGTGATCGACGACCCGCGCCGCTTCGGCACCGGCGAGCTGCTGCCGGGAGCGGATGCGCTGCGGGCGTTCTTCGCGGCGCGCCTGGGCTGCGAGCCGTTCGATGAGAGCTTCACCGTGGAGCACCTGCGCGAGCTCGCGAAGGGGCGCACGGCGCCGATCAAGGCGTTCCTGCTCGACCAGCGCAGGATCGCGGGGGTCGGCAACATCTACGCGGATGAGGCGCTGTTCAGGGCCTGCATCCACCCGCGCCGGCCCGCGGGAGCGCTCACTCGGGCGCAGTGGCAGCGCCTGCGCGAGGGGGTCATCGAGGCGCTCAGCGCCGGGATCGACGCGCGCGGGGCGAGCATCGATGACTTTCGCCACATAGACGGGGTCAAAGGCTCCTTCCAAGACCGCTTCCTCGTGCACACGCGCGCGGGTGAGCCGTGCTGCGCGTGCGGCGCGAGGATCGAGAAGCTGGTGGTGGCGGGACGCGCGACGTACGTGTGCCCGGCCTGCCAGCGCCCGCCCCGGATCAGGCGGCGGACTGCCCGGGCGCCCGCACGCGCGCGCCCGCCTGCCGGTCAGCCGACTCGGCCGCCGCGGGCGCGCCGGAAGCCAGCAGCGCCTCGAGCCGCCCGCTCGCGGCGGCCGCCTGCAGCTCGGTGAAGCCCCCGAGCAGCTCTCCGTCGACGATCACCTGGGGGAAGGTCAGCATCCCCGTCCGGCGCGCGAGCGCCAGCCGACCCTCGGCGTCCTTGGAGAGGTTGACCTCGGCGAACTCGACGCCGCGCGAGCTCAACAGGCCCTTGACGCGGACGCAGAACGAGCACGGCTCGGTCGTGAAAACGGTCACCTCACTCATTACTTCATTTAGTATAGCGAGGCGGGACGCTACCGCGCGAGCGCTCAGCGCACGAGGTAGCGTTCGGGCACGAGGTGCTCGGTGCGCTTGGGCGGGCGCACGTACTTGCGCTGCTGGCGTGGCGGGAGCTTCGGCGGCTTGGGCTCACGCGGGTGCTCGTAGGGGATGATGGACAGCAGGTGGCTGATCAGGTTCAGCCGCGCGGTGCGCTTGTCGTCGGCCTCGACGACGTACCAGGGGCTGAACTCGACGTCGGTGTAGGCGAACATGCGGTCCTTGGCTTCCGCGTAGTCGACCCAGCGGGCGCGCGCCTGCAGGTCGGTGGGGCTGAACTTCCAGCGCTTGCGCGGGTCGGTCATGCGCTTTTGGAAGCGGCGCTCCTGCTCGCCGTCCGAGACCGACAGCCAGTACTTGACGAGCATGATCCCGTCGTTGACGAGCGCCTGCTCGAACAGCGGGCAGAAGCGCAGGAACTCTTCGTACTGGTCCTGCGTGCAGTAGCCCATGACGTGCTCGACGCCGGCGCGGTTGTACCAGCTGCGGTTGAACAGCGCGATCTCCCCGCCGGCGGGCAGGTGCCGGACGTAGCGCTGGAAGAACCACTCGGAGCGTTCGCGCCCGTCGGGGGTGGGGACGGAGACGACGCGGCAGGCGCGGGGGTTCAGGAAGGCGATGATGCGCTTGATCGCCCCGTCCTTGCCGGCGGTGTCGCGTCCCTCGAACAGCACCACCAGCCGCCGCCCGCCGGCGACGATCCACTCCTGCAGGTAGACGAGCTCGGTCTGCAAGCGCAGGAGCTCCTTCTCGTACTGCTTGTCGCTGAGCTCGTGCGGGCCTTTGCGATCGTTCACTTGCGGGGAAGTTAGTCGATGCGCCGCCGGTCGGGACGGTAGGCGCGCCCGCGCGGTCGACGGTGGGCGCGCCCGCGCGGTCGACGGTGGGCGCGCCCGCGCGGTCGACGGTGGGCGCGCCCGCGCGGTCGACGGTGGGCGCGCCCGCGCGGTCGACGCCGCGCGGAGCGTCGGCACGATGCATCACCATTCGCGGGATGACCGGCAGCAGGGCGCTGAGGACGGAGGCGGTGGTGCTGCGCTCGATGCGCTACGGCGAGGCGGATCGCATCCTGCACGTGTACACGCCCCATCGCGGCCGCGTGGGGGCGATCGCAAAGGGCGTGCGCCGCGCGCGCAGCCGCTTCGGCGCGCGCCTCGAGCCGTTCTTTCGCGTCCAGCTCGAGCTGCACGAAGGCCGCGGCGAGCTGCTGACGGTGACGGGCGCGCAGACGATCGACGCGCACGCGCGGCTGCGTTCGAGCGCCCGCGCGCTCGACGCGGCGTCGCGCGCGTGCGACGCGGTCGGGCGGCTGTTCGAGACCTCCGAGCCGCACCCCGGCGTGTTCAACCTGCTGTGCCGCCAGCTGGGGCTGCTGAACGAGCGCGCGGGCGAGGCGGGGGCGGCGCGCGCGGGCGAGGCGGGGGCTGCGCGCGCGGGCGCGCTCGCGTTTCGGTTGAAGCTGTTGGTCGCTGCCGGCCTGGCGCCGCAGCTGGGGGCGTGCGCGAACTGCGGCGAGCGCGAGCATCTGGCCGGCTTCTCGGGAGCGGCCGGCGGGGTGGTGTGCGCGGCGTGCGAGGCGGGGTCGTTCGCGCTGGAGACGGAGGCCCACCGGTTCATGGCCGAGGCGCTCGGACGCGCGCTGAGCGACGTGCCGGACGCGGGCGCGCAGGCGCTCGCCCAGGTCGAGCGCGCGATCGCCGCGACGCTCGAGCATCACGCGCACGTGCGCCTGATGCCGGCGGCCGGGCGCGCGGCCGATCGTCCTCTCATCCATTAGACGGAAGACCAGGCCGCATGCGGCCTGGTCCCGGCCGCACAATGTCGGCCGGCCGACCGGCACATGTGCCGGTCGGGACAACAGAGCGAGAGATGCGATCGTCGATCCCGATATCGTGCGCGTTCGTGGACGAGGGCCAGCCGATCGCGTACGAGGTGCTCGACAAAGGCGTGCCTGTGCTCGCGTCCGACGGGCAGCAGGTGGGCACGGTGCACCACGTGGTTTCGGCGCCCGAGAAGGACATCTTCCACGGTCTTGTGATCTCGACCCCCGGCCACGGCCGGCGGTTCGTGCAAGCCGCCGACGTCGCGTCGCTGCACGAACGCGGCGTCGACCTGCGCATCGACACGGCCGCGGCGCAGAGCCTGCCCGAGCCGGGCGGCGGCGCGCCGGTGTTCGACGAGGACGTCGGTGAGATGAAGGGCTGGCACCACTGGGTGCACAAGGCGACGCTGCGCGGGGACTGGAAACGCGAGTAGGCGGCGCACGCGACGCGTCGCGGTCGCCGGGCTACCGGCGCGCGGGGCCCAGCCGGGCAGACGCAGCGCGAGCGCCGAGAGCTGGCGTGCTTGGACGGCCGCGGCCGCTGCCACAATCGAACGGTGAGCATCGCCACCGAGCATGACCTCGTCGCCGCGGCGTTCGCGGGGCGCTGGGCCGAGCGGGAGGAGCAGCTGCTCTCGCCGCTCGCGGCGCGCTCCTACCCCGCGCTGCGAGCCCGCGCGGAGGAGGACTGCTCGCTGCGCACGCCCTTCCAGCGCGACCGCGACCGGATCGTGCACTGCAAGGCGTTTCGGCGCCTGACACACAAGACCCAGGTGTTCGTCGCGCCGCGGGGCGATCACTACCGCACCCGGCTGACGCACACGCTCGAGGTGACGAGCATCTCGCGCACGGTCGCGCGCGCGCTGCGGCTGAACGAGGATCTGGTCGAGGCGATCGGCCTCGGCCACGATCTCGGCCATCCGCCGTTCGGGCACATCGGCGAGGAGGTGCTGGACGGCTGCCTGAAAGAGCGCTTCGGGCGCGACTTTCGCCACTACGAGCACTCGCTGCGGATCGTCGATGAGCTCGAGCCCGCGCCGACGGGCACCGGCGCGGGCTCGTCGACGGGAGTCGGCCTGAACCTGACCGAGCAGGTGCGAGACGGCATCGTTCGGCACTCGAGCCGAGCTCCCGAGCCGCAGACGTTGGAGGGCGCGATCGTGCGCTTGATCGACCGCGTCGCGTACATCAACCACGACATCGACGACGCGCTGCGCGCGGGGCTGCTGCGCGAGGAGGAGCTGCCGGGCGAGCCGATCGCGGTGCTCGGCGAGACGGGCTCGGCGCGGATCGACGCGCTGGTCCACGACATGGTGGAGCAATCGCGGCGAGCAGGCGAGATCGTCCAGGGTCCGCGGGCGGGGCCGGCGATGCGCGAGCTGCGCGAGTTCATGTTCGAGCGGGTGTACCTCGGGCCGGCGGTGCGTGCCGAGCACGCGAAGATCGCGGCGGTCGTGCGCAGGCTGTTCGAGCACTACGTCGAGCACCCGGAGCTGCTGGCGGGCGCTCCGGACGCCGGCGGCGAGGATGCGCTGGCGCAGCGCGTGACCGACTATCTGGCGGGCATGACCGACCGCTTCTGCATCCGGCGCTACACCGAGCTTCAAGTGCCGCAGGCGTTCGCGCGCTAGCGTCCCGGCGATGGCCCTGTACACGAAGCAGTCGCGCGATCGCGTGCGCGACGCGGTCGACTTCGTCGAGCTCGTGTCCGCGCGGACCGAGCTGCGCCGCGCGGGCGTCGCCCGCTACGAGGGCCTGTGCCCGTTTCACGACGAGCGCACCCCGTCGTTCGGGATCGACCCCGTGCAGAAGGTGTACTACTGCTTCGGCTGCCAGGCCTCGGGCGACGTGTTCACGTTCGTGCAGGAGACCGAGGGAGTCGACTTCAAGGGAGCGCTCGAGCTGCTGGCGGAGCGCTACGGCGTGGAGCTGGCACGCGAGCAGGAGGACCCGCGGGAGGCCGAGCGGCGCAGGCGCAGGGAGCGCCTGCTCGAGCTGCTCGCGCGCAGCGCGGCCTACTACGAGCGCTGCCTGTGGGAGTCGAGCGAGGCGCGGCGCGCGCGCGAGTACTTGCAGGCGCGGGGGCTCGGGGAGGAGATCCTGCGGGAGTTCCACGTGGGCTACGCGCCGAGCGCGTGGGACCGGGTGCTGAGCGCCTCGCGCACGGGCGGATTCTCAGAGCAGGAGCTGTACGCGACCGGGTTGGCACAGCGCTCGAAGGAGAACGGGCGCCCGTACGATCGCTTCCGCTCGCGGATCATGTTCCCGCTCGCGGACGTGCGCGGGCACGTGCTCGGCTTCGGCGCGCGCGCGATGCGCGAGGAGCAGCGCCCGAAGTACCTGAACACGTCCGACAACGACGTCTACCACAAGGGCCTGCACCTGTACGGCGGCGATTTGGCGCGCGCGCACGCCACCCGCGCGGGCGAGGTGATCGTGTGCGAGGGCTACACCGACACGATCGCGCTGCACCAGGCGGGGATGCGAAACGCGGTCGGGCTGATGGGCACTGCGCTCACGGGCGAGCAGGTGACGGAGCTTGCGCGGATGGCGCAGACGGTGCTGCTCGCGCTTGACGCGGACAGCTCGGGGCAGGACGCGATGCTGCGCGCGTCGAGCCTCGCGGCGCGGCGCAAGCTCGAGCTGCGAGTCGTGCCGCTGCCCGCCGGCAAGGACCCGGCGGAGCTGATCCAGCGACAGGGCGCGGAGGCGATGCGCGCGGCGGTCGCGCGCTCGATCCCGTTCGTGCGCTTCCGCGTCGAGCGCGTGCTCGCGGCCGGCGATGACTCGAGCCCGGAGGGCCGCGATCGGATGGTCGAAGAACTCCGCCCGGTGTTCGCGACGCTCGCGCCGAGCGCGATGCGCATGGAGCTCACGCGCATCGTCTCGGAGCGACTTGCGCTGCCGGAGAGCGTCGCCGGAGCGCTGCTCGCGAGCTCACGGGCGCGATCCTCGAGCGGGGCTTCGAGCGTCTCGCGTGGACGCCAGCCGGCGGCCGACGGAGTGGGCGCTTCGGGCGCGCGCGGCTCGGCGGGACCCGGCCGGCGCGCTCGCGCCGGCATTTCCGGGCGCGAGGACTCCGAGCGCGCGTTCCTCGCGCTGTGCATCGCCTCACCGCAGGAGGGCGCGGTCGCGCTCGCGGGGGTGGACATCGACGAGCACTTCTCGAGCGCGCTGATGCGCCGCGCGGCCCGGCACCTGCGCGACGGCGGCTTGCACGAGCCGATGCTCGAAAGCTCGCGCGAGGAGCACGAGGACGAGGAGCTGACGCGGATGCTCGCACAGCTAGTAGTCGAGGCGGGACGCGAGCGCGCCCAACCTGCGATGCTCGAGGTCCAGCGGCTGCAGCTCGAGCTCGCGCGCATCGACCGCCAGATCCAGCGCGCGCGCGCCGGCGAGCGAGGCGAGGTGAGCGAGCTGGCGGGCCAGCGCGCGCAAGTCAAGCGCGAGTTCGACCGCGCTTACGGGCTGGTGCTCGAGGCGACCGGCGGTAGGGAGGGGTAAGGCGTTTCTCGCTGAGCCATCGGGGCGTGACGCGGTCGCTGGTCGCAGCGCGGGCGCAGGCAAGCCGATGCGTGCTGCTTTGCGCAAACTGCCATGCGGAGGTCGAGGCAGGCGTGGTGATGCTCACGGAACCAGACGGTGCCGGCGTACAATGCGCCGATATAGCCCCGGATCGCTATCCGGGGTAGCCCAGTCCGGGGTAGCTCAATCTGGCAGATGCGCTCGACTGTTAATCGAGAGGTTGTGGGTTCGAGTCCCACCCCCGGAGTGATATTGAGGACAACGGCTGTAGGCCGTTGCGGAGCATGGCGGCGACGGCCTCGGTCAGCGTGGCGCTGATCGAGAGCCGGTCGCTGGCCTTGTCGTAGACGACGCGCAGGTCGAAGGCGTCGAACAGCGCGCGTTTGGTCGCGTCGTCGGCATCGAGTAGCCGCTCGGAGAGGTCGGGCACCTGCTCGAGCACGGCCGCCTGGTCTTGGCGTTCGGGCGCCAGTCCGAGCTTTGGCAGAGACGCCTGCGCAGCCGCCTTGTCCGCCTTTAGTTCTTCGATCCGGGCTCGGACCAGCTCAGGCTCGACGCCTGCCTCTAGTGCTCTTACTTGGAGGGCAATGGCGCGACCGGCCTCGGCAATCTGCGCTTGCAGTCGAGCGGCCGTCCGCTGATCCTCCGTGGCGCTTGTCTGCTGCTGTAGGTCAAGCTGCTCGCGCAGTAGGTCGAGCCGCATCGGGCCGAACAGACGATCAGCAAAGAAGCGTTCGATCACCGGCAGCAGCGTGTTCCTCTCGGACGTTGCACGTCGTTCCGTGGCCGACGATGGCGTCGGCAGCGACCTTGTCGTAGTTCTGTCCGTATGTGCAGCGGGTAGTAGGTGTGGCCCTTGACGACCGCTCCGTAGGCGCTCAGCGACGGGTGCCCGGTGGCGCAGCGGACATGCCGCCCAGCAGGTGCTCTCGGTTGCCGGTTCGCAGTCGGCTGTACGCCTTCGTTTGCGCTCAATGCATGCCTGCGCGGCGGCGAACAGGTCCGGGCTCACGATCGCTCGTGGGCGTCCTCGCAGACGTCCATTCGTCCTCGCTTTGCCACGGAGCCGAGCCGCCCTGTTCGCGCCGTGTGGCGTTGTCGCGTTGATCCCACACCTGCTTGCCCACGTAGACGGGATTGCGCAACATGGATGTGATCGTCGCCCCTGCCCACCGCCGAGTCGCGTTCAGACGGGGGTTGGTCGCGGTAGGCAGGGCACCCTGCGCTCGTTGAGCAGGTCGGCGATGGCAGTCACGCCGCGCTCCTTGGTCGCCCATAGCTCGAAGATTTCGCGGACGATTGGCGCCTCGTCAGGATCGATCACTAGGCGGCTCTTTGTCTCGCCGGCAGCGGCCCGCATCGGGTTGGTGTGCGGCTCGGTCTCGCGCTGATAGCCGTAGGGCGCCTGCCGCCATTGCGGTAGCCGGCAAGCGCGTTCTGGCGCATTCCCCGACGACTTTCGCGTTTGAGGCGCGAGCGCTCGAATTGGTCGATGACCTGTAGGACGCCGATCGTCAGCTCACCCTCGGGCGTGGACGAGTCGGCGCCCGCGTGCGCGTAGACGACGGAGACACCGAGCTTGCGAAGCTCTCGTTCAAAGAGCCCGGCCGAGACGCGATCACGGGATAGCCGCGAGGTCGAGTAGAGCACGACGCCATCGAAGCGCCGGTTCCCGCGATCACGCGCCTCGGCAATCAGCTCCGACCAGCCGGGCCGGTCGTCATCAGCGCCCGTCTGTTCGTCGGTGAACTCGCATACGACAGACCCGCGCAACTCCGCAGCGCGCCTGCGTCCCTCCTCGAACTGACTCGGGAAGCTCAGGGACGGGTCCTGCTTGTCGCGGGTGCTGATCCTCGCGTATGCAGCGAAATGCGTCATCGGCTCAGTCCTTGAGCCTTGGACTGCTCGGGGGAACGACAACGGCCAGCGCGACGAACCAGCGCCCACGCCGGTTGGTGTGTGCCTACTCAGTTTGGCGCCGGGCAGTCATGCGTGCGGATTTCATCGGTCGGATTCTCGATGACTTTAGAGCCGGGCGCGGCGGTGCGAGCATGAAGCGGTCGTGCGGCGTTCTCTACGTGATCGACCCGGGCCGGCGGGCGCGACAATCTCGCCACGGTTGCGGTGAGGCTTCGACTGCTGTTCACGATGAGCCAGCTTCGGGAGGCTCCCCCTGCGCGCTCTGCTTGCTAAGCCGGTAGTCCTGATCCAAGTGCCTGCCTCCGATAGTACTCCGGCTCTGCGGCGGGTTGGCATCCCTGCTACTCACGACGCAGAGCTACTTCTTGGTCGGACCACTGGCGACCCCCCACCACGACGGGAGCATGTCCCGGTCGGCGTGGAGTTTCGGTGACGGCCTGGGTGTGAATCTCAGGCGGTCGTGAGCGTAGCGGCCTCCTTGGATCGGTGGGTGACGAGGACCACGGGCTCGGCGACCTCGCGCTCG
>Ga0335075_10000169_pt1 | contig 128127 bp, 106 predicted proteins | sample Lox_Sample_24_FD_206723 | JGI IMG/M metagenome (GOLD analysis project Ga0335075, IMG submission 206723) | Soil microbial communities from Loxahatchee National Wildlife Refuge, Florida, United States - Lox_Sample_2.4 | ecosystem: Environmental > Terrestrial > Soil > Wetlands | place: USA... | reverse complement strand
GCGGATGTCACTGGGATAAGGCTTTCCTGGCTCCATCCTCCACCACTACCGCGCCGGAAAACGGATTGCATATAACTGTCTGGCGTCCCTCTTCATAAACGGTCCAAAGATCGTAAACAGGCTCTTATACGCCGGCGTGTGCACCACCGCATCCGCGTGGTTGCTCGTCAGCGTGTTGATCGGTTGCTCCCGCGAATTGAGCGGCGCGTACAGCTGGTTCCCGCTCACGCGATCGGTGACCATCGCCCGAAGAGTGATTTCCCCATCGCGGGACTTCACCTTCACCCAGCGCCCGTCTTCCAGACCGTGCCGGGCAGCGACCTCCAGAAACGTATCCGGCGCCTTCATCACGATCCCCGGAATGCGATACGTCATATTGCCCGGCTCAAAGTGCTCCAGCATGCATCCGTTGTTCAGGTGCAGCGGATACTCGTCGTCTTCCTGCTGGCTCGGCGCGCTCCATTCGATGGGATGGAACTTTGCCTTGCCGTCGGGGAAATGGAAACGCTCTTTATAGAGCAGCGGCGTGTCAGTGCCATCCGCCTGCACCGGCCAGTGCAGGCTGTTGTAGCCCGCCAGCCTCGCATAGGTTACGCCCGCGAACATCGGCGCAATCCCCGCGCATTCGTCCATGATTTCCGAAGGCGACTCGTAGCTCCACTGCGCCCCCAGCCGATTCGCGATCCCCTGAATAATCTGCCAGTCGGGACGTGTGCCCGGCAGCGGCTTCATCACCTCATAAATCCGCTGGATCCGTCGCTCGGTGTTCACGTACGTGCCTTCCTTCTCGAACGACGGAGTCCCCGGCAGAATCACGTCTGCATACCTGCACGTGAGCGTGAAGAAAATCTCCTGCACGACGAACAGCTCCAGCCGCTCCAGCCCCGCTGCAAGGTAATGGTGGTTCGACTCGGAGCTGATCATGTCCTCGCCAATCAGGTACAGGCCCCTGATCGCTCCCTCGTGCATGCCGTCCACCATCACGTGATCGTCCATGCCCTTGCCGGCGGGCAGGGGCACACCCCACGCCTGCTCCCAGTGGCGGCGCATTTCGTCGTCGTGAACATCCATGTAGCCGGGATACTGGTTGGGCATGGATCCGAAGTCCGAGGAGCCCTGAACGTTGCTATGCCCGCGCAGCGGACAGCCGCCCGTGCCCGGCCGGCCGTAGTTGCCGGTCAGCAGCAGCAGGTTCGAGATAGCGGTCGAGGTGTCCGACCCGTGCTTGTGCTGCGTCACGCCCATCGCCCACAGGATGCACACGCTGTCCGCCTGTGCGATCTGCTCGGCCACCGTCTTCAGCGGTTCCGCGGAAATGCCGGTTTTCTCCTCCGCAAATTCCAGCGTGAACGGCTGCAGGCTCTCGCGATACTTCTCAAAACTGTTCACCCGCGCGGCGATGAACTCCTGATCCTGCCATCCCCGATCGAGGATGTACTTTGCCACCGCGCTCACCGAGATCAGGTCGGTGCTCGGTTGGGGGCGCAGCCAGAGGTCCGCGCGCTCGGCCATCTCATGCCTGCGCAGGTCGGCCACGATCAGCTTCTGTCCCCGCAGCTTATGCGCCCGCCTGATCCGTGTCGCCAGCACCGGATGGTTTTCCGCCGCATTGGACCCCACCAGCAGGATCAGGCCGGCCCTCTCAATATCGGAGATCGAACCGGAGTCGCCTCCGTAACCCACCGTCCGCGTCAGCCCCATCGTCGCCGGCGACTGCGGGACTTATGCCGACCTCCACCGCCTTCGCTTTGAACGCGGTGACGCTGCTGAAGCGAGGTGCGCCGCCTTCGACCTGGAATGGCGCCGCATCCTGTCCGGCGAGCATCGAGCAGGTCACTTCCAAATCCCCCTCTTTCCCGGCGCGATCAAAGCGCACCCGCGCAGGCATTTCTTCTGGTTTTGTCTCAACGGGCATCAAGGCTCATCCGTGGAGGAGGATGCCCGCCGCCCGCTCTTCCGTTGCGCACCCAGCAGACTTCCCCGCGCCCACCTTGTGCCTGGCTCCGCCGCGCAACGACAATGTTCCGGTAGCATCGAAAAGAGTCGGAGGCTCGGCGTGGCGATAGTGGTGGTCGGTGGCAACACGCGCAACATCGGCAAAACTTCCGTGGTCGCTGCGCTCATCGCCCGCTTCCCGGAGTTCCGCTGGATCGCCTTCAAGATCACGCAGTTCGGCCACGGCTTCTGCACCTCCGATGGCCGCCCCTGCGCCTGCCAGACCAACGAAGCGTGCGTGGCCGTGAACCTGGAGCGCGACCCCGCCAGTGGCACGGACACCTCTCGTTTCCTCGCAGCCGGCGCGGAGCGCGTCTTCTGGGTCCGCACCCGCATCGGCCGCCTCGCAGACGCCATGCCTCGCGTTTGCGCCGAGATCGCCGCCGCGACCAACGCCATTCTCGAATCGAACAGCGTCCTCGAATTCCTTCAGCCGGATCTCTATCTCACCGTTCTCGATCCGGCCGCACGGGATTTCAAGGATTCAGCGCGCCGTTTCCTGCCCCGCGCCGACGCCATCCTCTGCACCGGCCCCGACGACACCCCCGCGACGCTTGATCCCGCTCTCCACGCAAAGCCCCGCTTCGCAGTCGCCCCGCCCGACTGGCTGCCCGATGCCCTCGCCGAATTTGTCCACGCCCGCCTCGCCGCTGTCGCATCCGATACCCGCTAATCTCCAGTTATTGGCCGTTCCCAAACCCGTACAATGACCCCATGTCGGAACCGTTCTTTCGCAGCGGTGGCCGTACGCCGCAGCAACTGCGTCAGGTGCGTCTCACCCCTGGCTGGACCCAGGTAGCCGAAGGCTCCGTCCTCATCGAGACCGGCCACACCCGTGTCCTTTGTAATGCCACGGTGGAGCAGGGCGTGCCCGCGTGGCTGCGCTCGAGCGGCCGCGGCTGGGTCACCGCCGAATACGGCATGCTGCCCCGCGCCACCCTTACCCGCACCCCCCGCGAGGCCGAACGCGGCAGGATCGGCGGCCGCACCCACGAGATTCAGCGCCTCATCGGCCGCTCCCTCCGCGCTGTCGTCGACCTGCAGGCGCTGGGGGAGCGCACGGTGGTCCTCGACTGCGACGTCCTCCAGGCCGACGGCGGCACGCGCACCGCGGCCATCACCGGAGCCTGCGCGGCGCTGGCCATCGCCTTCAACCGCATGGTCGCGACCGGCGCTCTGAAGGCCTCCCCACTGAAGCAGCTCGTGGCGGCCACCAGCGTCGGGATTGTCGAGGGCGCCGTCCTGCTCGACCTCGCCTACGAAGAAGACTCTCAGGCCGAGGTGGACATGAACCTGGTCATGACCGAAGACGGCGGTTTGGTCGAGGTGCAGGCCACCGCCGAGCGCCATGCCTTCCCGCGGGCCCGCCTCCTCGAGATGATGGACCTGGCCGAATCGGGCATCCGCCAGCTGCTTGACCTCCAGCGCCAGGCCATCGCAGCGCAGGGGGCGTAGCGTCGGCCAGACCGCCCTGATCAACTTGCATTCAGAACGGGAGGAGCCAGATCGACTCCATTACGGTCCACGTCCTGCTGATCGCATTTGTTGCGACCCTGGTCCGGTCGGCCTTCGGCTTCGGCGAAGCGCTGATCGCCGTGCCCCTGTTGGCCTTCTGGATTCCGCTGCCGGAAGCGGTTCCGCTGGCGCTGTTGTTTTCCGTCACGGTGGCCAGCGTGGTGATTGTCCACGACTGGAAGAAGATCCATTTCGCCAGCGCCACCTGGCTCGTCCTCGCCAGCCTGCCCGGCCTTCCCGTCGGCTTGCTCCTGCTTACGGAGGGCCATCCCGCCCTCGTTAAGGCCGTGCTGGGCGCGCTGATTGTCGCCTTTTCCCTGTGGAGCCTCGCCGCCCGCCGGGCGCCCGCAATCCGTGCTGACAGCCGGAGATTGCTGGTCGCCTGCGGATTCTGTGCCGGTATCCTGGGCGGAGCTTATGCCATGAACGGACCGCCGCTGATCCTCTACGGCGCACTGCGGCGCTGGCCAGCCCAGCAATTCCGCGCAACCCTCCAGGCGTACTTCCTCCCCGCCGGTCTTCTGGTGTCCGTGGGGTACTGGGTATCGGGCCTGTGGGTGCCGGAGGTTTTCCGCCTCTATCTCATCTCGCTGCCGGCGCTGATTCCCGCCATGGTGCTCGGAACGATGATCAATCGCCGCCTGCGTGGCGACTCCTTTCTGAAGATTGTCTATGTAGGGCTGGTGATCATCGGGACGGTTCTGATCGTGCAGGGCGCGCATGGATGATGCCGGGCATCAGGTCCCGGCATCCAATAGTGGTTACCATTGCGTCCTCGTCAACTGTGCATTTTGCACGATAAAATCTGGATGGAGAGTGTTTTCGTTCTACACGAGCGAGGGAGAGGATTCATGCCGAACAATCATATGACCCCCGGCAAACTGGCCGGGCTGAAAGCGGTATCGGACAAGCGGGGCGTGATCGCCGCCGCCGCCATGGACCAGCGCGGATCGCTGCGCAAGTCGTTGGCCAAAGAAAAAGGCGTGGCCGATGTCCCGGAGTCGGCCCTGGTGGAGTTCAAGGAGCTGGTCACCGAAGTGCTGACGAAGCACGCCTCGGCCATTCTGCTGGATCCCGAGTTCGGTCTGCCTGCGTCGAAGCGCCGCAACGGCAAGGGTCTGCTGCTGGCCTATGAGAAGACCGGCTACGACGCCGCACTGCCCGGTCGCCTGCCCGATCTGCTCGATCTGTGGAGTGTCCGGCGCCTGAAGGAAGCCGGCGCCGACTGCATCAAGGTTCTGCTCTACTACACGCCGTTCGAGAAGTCATCGATCAACGACCACAAGCATGCCTGGACGGAGCGCATCGGCGACGAGTGCCGCGCTCACGACATCCCCTTCTTCCTCGAGACCGTCGGCTACGACGTGCACGGCGACGGCGAGAAGTCGATGGCCTACGCGAAGCGCAAGCCCGATGTGGTGACCGGCTCCATGGAGGAGTTCGGTAAGGAGCGCTACGGCGTGGACGTGTTGAAGGTCGAAGTGCCCATTCAGATGGAGTTCGTCTCCGGCACCAGTTCCTTCAAAGGCGAGGAAGCTTACACGCGCAGGCAGGCCCTCGAGCACTTCCGTCTGTCCGCATCGTCGACGCACAAGCCGTTCATCTATCTCTCGGCGGGCGTCTCGAACCCGGTCTTCATCGAAACGCTGGAGCTGGCTGCCGAGTCCGGTGCGACCTTCAACGGCGTTCTCTGCGGGCGCGCGACCTGGAAGGACGGCATCGCCGTCTACGCGAAGCAGGGCGCGAAGGCATTCGAGGAGTGGCTCAACACGAAGGGCGTGGAAAATATCGAGAACGTGAACAAGGCCCTGAAGGCGGCCAGCCCGTGGTACGACAAGGTCCACGCTCCGGCGCTCGTATAGAAGGCAGGTGTTCGTTGTGAGTGATTAGTGATGAACGAAGCGCCGGGACGAAGAGTTCCGGCGCTTCGATTTTGGGCGCGGATCGTGAAATCTCACGCCGCCTGCTCCGCCGCAACCGCGGCGAGCTTTGGCACCAGGCACACCCGCGCGCTCAGCACCACCAGGGCAATCCACAGCAGGTCCGCCACCAGCAAATGCACCATCTGGAGCGCGGTCGGGGTCAGCAGCACCAGATCGGCCAGCCCCACCCAATACTGCGCGATCAGCAGGAGCACCACGCTGCCGGCGAGCCGCCGATCCGCAGGCCGCGCCAGTGAGCGCACCGCCAGCCACACAATAAACAGCCCCGCCAGCAGCGCGAACGCCGGATGCAGCCACCGGATCCGCAGCAGCCAGGAACTACCCCAAGAAAAATCCTTCGCGATCGCCCGCAGCAGGTTGTGCGCGGGGTAGAGCGTGTCGGCCAGCGCGGCCAGCGAGCCGGTGACCCCAACCAGCAACACCGATACGAGTCCCGTCAGCGCCAGACCGGGAGCGCGGATCGCGAGGCTGCCGCGCATCGTGCCGGTGCGGCGGGAAAGAAAATGCGCGGTCATCGCAAGCGCGGCCAGCAGCAGCAGCGTGTTCGTCAGATGCAGCCCCAGATAGAACGCGCGCGCTGGCGACGCGTTGTTCGCCGTCAGCCCCAGCTCGACAAGAAGCGCGCCGATCAGCGCCTCGTTAAAGGTGAACACGAGAACGGCGATGACCCAGGCGCGCGCCAGATGGCGTTTCGGCACCGCGCGGAAGGTCCAGATCGCGAGGGCCACCACGCACAGCACGTCGATGCCGCTCGTGGCGCGGTGAGCCAGCTCGATCATCGCGGCAATCGTCGGATGGTGCAGGACCACCGTGCCTTCGCAGAGCGGCCAGTGCTCGCCGCAGCCGTTGCCGGAGCCGGTGGCGCGCACCGCTGCGCCCCACACGATCACGGCCACGTTATACGCCAGCACGCCCCAGCCAAAGCGGCGCAGCGCCGCGGAGGGTCGCGTCGAATTGTCGGTGGGAGCCATCCGGTGGAAATCTGCAGATTCGATTTTATCGCCGCGCCCGCAACGCTGGCCGTAAGGCCGGGTTGCCTCCGGAATTCCGTGCTGTCGGCGCAACTCCGCGTCCCGTCCCGCCATCCTGCTAAGCGATGACCAAGCCTCGGCAATGGAGAACAGCAATTCTGGCAGCTGCGCTGATGCTGGTGCCGGCCTGTGCCGCTCCGCGCGCTCTGGCTGGCCAGACGGCAGGGCAGGACATGCAGAACGCCGGACACAAGTCGAAGCAGGCGGCGAAAGATACCGGCCGCGCTGCTGACGAAACCTCGAAAAAGGCCGCGCACGTCACAAAAAAGAACTCAAAAAAAGCCGGGCATGCGACAAAACGCGGCACGAAGAAGACCGCACGCAGGACCAGGAACACCGCCAAAGGCGCCGTGCGCGGCGCCAGGCAGGGCGCGCAGCAGTCCGGCCATCCGCGGCGTTAAGTGCGTACAGCCAGGTAAGATCCTCGCTGAAGCCGCTCTTTTGCGAGGCCATGGAGCCAGTTCCTGCTGCCGCGGCGCCCCTAAACTGACGCGCCGCAACCGGGATTCCCCGCGGAGCACGCCCTGCGCGCACGAGGCGCACCGGAGATCAGCCCGGCACTTCAGTGCCGGGACAGGGTCAGAATGGAAACGAGTCCCGGAGGGACCACGCTCGAACACGACGGATTGGCCGAAAGCCGCAGAGGGGGCCTCTACATCATCCCGAAGTAGTGCCCCAGCCCCACCGTGAAAAGGAAACACCCGTAGAGCGTGTGCTCCAGCGACGAGACGTACCCTGAGCGCGTGTTGTGGTAGCGCGTGGCGAACAACAGGCCGCCGGGCAAAGTCAGCGCCGGCGCGACCCAGTTGCGAAACACGATGTGCGAGAAGCAAAACGCCAGGCCGCTGATCACGATCAGCACCACCGCACGCCGGTTCGGCGCCATACGCAGCAGCGGCCGGTAGCGGTGGAAGAGAAATACGCGGTACACGAGCGTCTGCGGCGCCACGGACACCACCGGATAACTGATCAGGATCAGCGACCACAGCAGCGGGGCGCGGCGCGGCAGCCCAAAGAGCAGGCGCGGTGCATATGCATGCACCAGCGCTGTCAGCATCGCGACCCCCGCGGCAAACAGCCCCAATATCTGCGGAAGCTGTCGCCGCAGCGGCGCCGGATTCCACAGTTGCCGCCGGTCGAAAGTAGGGTCGGTCAGCAGCAGTGTGAGGCAAAAGCCGGCGAGCAGCCACAGCATCTCCAGTGCGTTCAGCCCGTCCGTTAACCGCAGGCACAAAGCCAGCGGTCCGGCGACGTAGAGAAGGCCGAACTCCAGCAGCAGCCAGGTTCGAGGCTGAGCGGCGGCCGCATTGGTATCCGCGGCTGGTGCAGGCGGAGCAGGGAATTGCAGCACCCGTCCCGGTCGCCGTGCCGGTGCGGCCGGTGAGATGGCAGGCGGTGGAGTAGGTTGGCCTGATGGGGGAACCAGTTTTGGGCCGGGTCGGGGGTCGGGTTGCGCGGAGCGCCGAGGGTCCATCGTCAAGCCTCCGGCGCCGATTCCCAAACGTCCCCGGGTTATCCCGCCGCCAGCTCTTTCGCGCGCTGCGTGGCGCGCATAACAGCTTTGATGAGAGTTACGCGCAAACCGCCTTCCTCCAGCTCCAGAATTCCGTCGATCGTGCACCCGGCCGGGGTGGTCACGGCGTCCTTCAGCAGGGCGGGATGGTAGCCGGTCTCCAGCACCATCCTGGCCGCGCCGAAGGTGGTTTGCGCGGCCAGCAGCGTTGCAATGTCCCTTGGCAGCCCCACCTTCACTCCGGCCTCGGCCAGCGACTCCAGAATGATGTAAATAAACGCCGGACCGCTGGCGCTCAGTCCGGTCACCGCGTCCATATGCTTCTCGTCCACCACCACCGTGCGGCCCACGGCGGCAAACAGGCTCTCCGCCAGCTCCATATGTTCAGAGCGGACGTACCGCCCGCGGCACAGCGCCGAGATGCCCGCGCCCAGCATCGAGGGCGTATTGGGCATCGCGCGGACCACCGGGACCTCCTCGACCGCCGCGCGCTCAATCGCCTCCGTCCGCACCGAGGCGGCAAAGGAGATCAGCAGCTTCTCCGGCGTCAGCGCCGGCCGGATGCTCTCAAGCAGCGCCGGGACCTGGAACGGCTTCACGCCCAGCAGGATCACGTCGGCGGCATCGGCGGCGGCCGGATTGTCGGTGGAAACCTGAATGCCCCACTGCGCGGAGAGCGCCGCGGCGCGTTCGGCGTGCGCCACGGTGGCCAGCAGACGCTCGGGCGACAGAATCTGCTGCTTCAGGAACGCCTGCAGCAGGATGCCGCCCATTTTGCCGGCGCCCAGAACCGCGACGCGCGCGATCGAAAGCTTAGGAAGGTTGTCAGCCATGATCCTTAAGATACAGGGCTTGGGGGGCTGGCAGGCAGGATGAGTCTTTCAGGAGTGAAGGGTCAGCCGGTCGCACCTGGCAAAAAGCTCAGGGCGGGCTCATGGCGGTTGCCGGCCGCTCGCCCCGCGCTGCACGCTATACTCGGCACAGAAGGGGAACGATGGCAACGCCATTACCAATTCGCGCGAGCCCGGGGTCAGTCGCTTATGCAGCGCTGATCTTTGTTCCCCTCCACCACCCCGGACTCCTGGCAGCGGCACTGCTGCAATTCACGACCATCGCCTGCGTGCTGGCCGTGCTGCTGGTGTTTCTGGCGTATCGCAGCGAGATTCGAGAGCTGGTCGCGGCAGCATTTCAGGCCTGCGCGGCGGTACTGTTGTGGCTGCTTCCCTGCGCGCAACTGCGACGGCAGCCCGCCAGCCGCAGTGTTGCTCCCGCAGAACCGTTTCGGGCCCTTCTGTTCCAGCGTCCTCCGCCGCGCCTCGCATAAGCCGTAAATCCTGAGGTTAAGTGCCCGCGCATCGGGACACCTGCCTCTCTTCTCGCTGCGCGAGACCGGCTTCCCTGCCGGAGAAGGACGAACTTCCCATGCAATCAGCAGTCGCGACATCCGCGGGACACGCTTCTGTCGAAACGGAATATCAAAACCAGGCAGCGGAGCTCGAAAGAGGCTTGCTGGCTGCGCAACGACACCAACGGGCGGCGCTGGCGGGTCCTGGCGTCTGTGCCGCCGTTTTGATTTTTCTTTTCGCCGGGAGACGGGGGTTCCATTTGGAGGCAGCGGCGGCAGTTCCGGGCCTCGGCATGATTCTCTGCACGCGGGAATATGCGAAGTCGCGGAGGGCCTCGTCGCAGATGGTGCTGCGGTACAGGTTTTACGAGCGCGGGCTGGAACGGCTGCGGCAGGACTGGAGCTCGATGGAGCGCACCGGGCAGGAATTCGCGCGCGCGGAGCATCTGTATCAGTTCGACCTGCAAATTCTGGGCGAGCGATCGCTGTTCTCGCTGCTCTGCACCACCCGGTCGGAAGCGGGTGCCGAGCGGCTGGCCGATTACCTGTTGGACCCGGTTGACCTGGATGAAGCGAAGACGCGGCAGGAGGCGGTTCAGGAGCTTCGGCCCTGCACGCAATTGCGGGAGAGCATCGCGCTTCTCGGGAAGTATCAATTTCAGGGATGCGATGCAGCAGCGCTGCGCGAGTGGATGAGCGCGCCGATGCTGCGCGCGCATCCCGCCGTTCCGGTCCTGCTGGCGCTCTCCGGATCAGCCGTTCTGCTGCTGGCCATCCTGTGCCTGATCCAGATTCTGAGCTGGATCCCCGTGCTTCCCATCCTGATTCCGTTGCTGGTGGTGCAGATCGCAATATGCGTTCCGCTGTTTCGCGGCGTGCGGGCGCGGCTGCGGATGCTTCGCAGTGTTTCCCGGGAGCTCCGGCTGCTGCGGGAGGGCCTGGCGCTGGTGGAATCCCGGACATTCGCGTCTGCGAAGCTGAGGGGACTTGTGGACCGGGCGCAGGCGTCAGACGGCGCGCGGCACGTGCGCCAACTCGAACGGCTGACCTGGGCCGTCGATCAGCGGGAGAAGGAATTCCTGGCGATGCCGGGGCTGCTGGGTGCGGCAGGAACGCAACTGGTCCTGGCGGCAGAGCGCTGGAGGCGCGCCCACCGCGAACAGCTCGGCGACTGGATCGATATCTGGGCGGACTTCGACGCACTAAATGCAATCGGCGGCTATGCGTGGGAGCATCCGGACTACGTCTTTCCGGAATTCGAGGAGGGCGAGGCCTCCCTGGGGCTGTACGGTCTTGGGCATCCTCTGCTGCCCGCGGACAACTGCGTGCTGAATGACGTTGTTATGGACCGATCACGGCGATTCTGGATTCTGAGCGGGTCCAACATGGCAGGGAAAAGCACATTCCTTCGCGCGGTGGGAATGAACACGGTTCTGGCCTATGCCGGGGCGCCCATTCGGGCGGAGAAAGCGCGGCTTGCCATCTTCGCCGTTTGCGCATCCGTTGGGATTTTGGACTCCCTGCTGGACGGGAAGTCGAAATTCCTCGCCGAAGCTGAGAGACTTCATCAGATTCTCGAAACGACAAAGGGTCAGGCGCCGGTCTTGTTCCTGATCGACGAGATTCTGGGCGGCACGAACTCGCACGACCGGCGTATGGTGTGCGAATCCGTCGTTCGCGCGCTGACAGGGGCGGACGCGGCGGGAATCGTGTCGACCCACGACCTCGCCCTGACGTCCATCGCCGATGAGCACAGGCTGAAGGGTCTGAACTGTTGTATGGAGAGCGAGGATCCCGGGGAACCGCTGCGGTTCGACTATCGCGTGAAGCCGGGCATCACCCGGCACAGCAGCGCGCTGGCGATCATCAGGCTCCTCGGCATGCAGGCAGGGAGCGGAACCGCGGGCGCGCGCTCGAAAGCTTGGGAAGGTTGTCAGCCAGGATCCCTTCAGCATACAGGGGTACCGCGATCCGCTGGCACCGCGGAGTGGTCGAGCCCTGCGCGACGGCGGCAGAAGCCCCGGGCCTTCAGGCCGAGGACCGACGGCTGCCCTGAGGCGGTCTTTAGCCGCGGAAGACCTCTTTCGCCTGAGGCACGAGGTCAGCCAATACATTTCACAGCTCGCTGCGCCGCAAGGTGGTCGTTATCGATATTGGCTCGCTGGAACATCCTCTTTGCCGCTTTCGCGGACTGTTTCACGCCGCGCCCTTCGAGATACGCCACCCCGAGGCAGAAGTACGCGTCGTCGCGACCTGATTCGAATATGCTTCTGGACTTCGTTGCACGGCGGATGCAACGAACAGCTTCTGCAGGATCTGCGCGAACTCCTTTTCCCCAATAGAGGCGGACACCGAGTTGGATTAGCGCCTCCCCATCACCGGTGGCTGCGGCCCTGCGAAACCAGGCAGTGGCGCGCCGAAGGTATCCTCTCTCGCGCAGGGTGATCGCGAGATTGATGAAGGCGTAGCCTGCACTCTTGTCACGGATAGCTCTGTGCAGCCAGCAGAGAACCTGATCGGGTCCTTCCCGACACCAGTGCCGTCGTCGGGCATTAACGCAGGCCTGTTTTGCGCGCAGGCATCGCCGTGCCCGGCCCCGCGGCGAAGCCATTCGACCGCTTTCCGCGGAGACCGCCGTACCAAAATCCTTCCCGATTTGTCGCTGCGCCCATCGGCGTACGTGTCGCTCACGCCGCACTCCGCCTCGGCATCGCCGCTCCGGGCCTTTGCAGGGAGGGCGGCCCGCTTTGCAGCGGACATTCTGTGTCCGCGGGGAGGAAATCCGCCCCAGCCCGTGGGCAGTTTCCATGGTTGGTCGGGATCGACGATCGGCCCTGGGGCATCACTCAGACAACTCCGCCAGGGACCCAGGGATAGCTCAGGGAGCGCGCCAGGCACAAACTGCGGCTCTATCTGCTCCCCGTCCGCCCGTCCATCCACGCTGCCACCCGATCCGAAAGCATGTCCAGCGGCAGCGCACCGGAGCCGACGATTTCCTGATCGAAGGTGCGCAGGTCGAAGTGCGCGCCGAGCATTTTTTGCGCGGCGGCGCGCAGGCCCAGCATCTCCAGCTCGCCCATCTTGGGCGCCAGCGCCTCGCCCGGCTCGGCAATGATGCGGTCCACGGCCTTCTCGATCGCCGCTTCGCTCAACCCGGAGTGAGCGTGGTAGTAGTCGATCGCCTGCTGGCGCGTCCAGCGATCGGCGTGAATGCCCGTATCGACCACCAGTGCTCCTGAAGCTTTCTCGTCGTATTCCAGGCGTGCGACTTCGGCGTACGGATCCTGATAGAGCCCGGCATCCTGGCCAAGCTGCTCCGCATAGAGTCCCCAACCCTCCGTGAAAGCAGGAATCATCAACCAGCGGCGAAACACTGGAAAAGTCGTCTGCTCGCGCTCGACCCTGGTCTGAAACCCCTCGCCCGGCAGCACGCGATCGTACACGTTGGACTCAACGTCCGCCAGCGAGCGCTGCGCCGGATCCGCGGTGTTGACGTACAGCGTGCCGCCCTGGGTATCGGGCCGGAAATATGCGGCGCCGTGATCCGGCCGCATCCAGTCCGGCATGGCTTCCACCGCTACCGCCATCTGCGGCACGGCAGTAAACAAATCCGGCAGCTTCGCGCGCATCTGCGCCACATCCTGCCGGTAGGCGTCGAGCAGCTGCGCGGCATTCGCAGGGTGCAGTCGAGGATCGGCGGCCACAGCGGCTCGCAGCGCGGCAAGCTTCGGATATCCCAGCTTCTTCGCCAGCGCCAGCTCGGCCGCCTCGTCGCGAGCCACCCAGCTCTCGCCGAACTGTTGAATCTGCGCCGGAGTCAGATCGGTGGTTGTATTCTGCTTCACCAGAAACTCGTAGTACGCATCGCCGTCCGGCAGCGCCCACACGCCGGCCTCCGCGCGCCCCGCGGGGATGTACACGGCCTGCAGAAATCTCGCGAATCGCTGGTATGCCGGATACACCTGCTTCGTGATCGCGGTCAGCACCTCCTCGCGCAGGCCCGCCTGGTCGGCTGCGGAAATCGAGGCAGGGAACTCACGCAGCGGGACCGCGAACGGACTGGCTTCCGGCTTCATTGCCAGCAGCGCATTGATCTCACTCAGCAGTTGCTCCAGCGTCGACTTCGGCGGCACGCGCTGATCCTCGATGCCGATCATGATGTTGTCGGTGATCTGGCGAAACGCCGAGGGGACCTTGTTCAGGCGGTTCGTATAGTCATCGTAATCCCGCGCGGTCGTGAAATTCAGCTGCCCAGCCAGCCGCGGCAGCGTCGCCGGCAGGCCGCTGAACGCGGTTACGGGCATCTCCCACGGCTTGAACTGTGACGACTCCTGCGCCCGCATCAGTTGGTGGATCATCAGATCCCGACTGAGAATCTGCTGCTTCGGCATCCCGGCGGTCGCGATCGCCGCCAGGCGCGCGACGAACTGCGCGTCCTGGGCGAGCTGATCGTTGTAAACCGCGACCGAGTAGTCAGGCAGCTGCGTATCGTACCGCGTGTCGCCGATTCTCGACGCCTGGATTGGCGAGTGGCTGAGCTCGTCCTGCCATATCTCATCGAAGAGGTCGTTGAGCGACTGCGTGCGCGCCGCCAGATCGGCCTGCGCCACACCGGCAGGTGAAACGTTCAGAGTCTGCGCAGGCGCCAAAACGGAACCGCAAAGGAATCCAGCAGTGAACAGCAAAAGACGGAGATTCATGGAAAGGCTTGAAGACAGGATACAGGCGAGACGAAGGCCGCAGCACTTGCTCCACCGCGACGCTGACCTTTTCCTGTGCGGCTTCCTGTACGGCGGCCGCGTCAACGCCGGGCGTGACGATCGAGAAGACCGTGCCGGAGCGCTGCGCACCGCAGCGGCTGCGTACCTGCATCTTCCAGCCATTGCGCCGCAAAATCTCGCCAGTGACCCACAACCCCGGTCCGGTGCCGGTTCTGCCCTTCGTCGTCACGAACGGCTCAAAGATCGTGGGCAGCAGCGAGTGCGGAATGCCCGATCCGGTATCTCCGATGGTGAGGCGCACGCTGCAGCGCGTCGGGACGCAGGGCCTCCGGCGGAAACGTCTCCACCTCCGCCAGGGAAGACGACCCACGCCAGCTCCCCACCTGCCGCTCCTGATTCTCTGCTCCGATCTGCGCGGGATACACGGCTCTGATTGACTCCCGTTTGCTGCTGTTATCGGCAAACCCGGCCGCGAAATGAAGCAGGTCCGAAGGCGCCAGCCCGGCAGGACCCCTCATCGGGGCAACCTCGCAGAGCTGGCGCCCCTGAGTCGAACAAAATAAAGGGCCACCCGCCGCTATCCAGGATCGGCGCAGCGGCATCGTACCTGATCGTGCCCGACCGGAGCGCCGAATCGTGCCATAATTTTCAGTCGGGTGAACCCTTGGAGCGTGCTATGAGAGCTTTTCGGAAAATCGGTCTCCTGTTGTTGCCAACCCTGCTGCTGGGCCTGCTGCCCGCAGCCGCGCCGGCGCAGGTCAGCTTCGGCTTTTCCATCGGCGTGCATCTCATGCCGCCGGCCTTGCCGGTTTACGTACAGCCTCCGTGCCCGGTGGAAGGCTACCTGTGGGTTCCCGGGTACTGGGCCTGGGGTCCGTACGGCTATTACTGGGTGCCCGGGGTTTGGGTAGCGCCGCCCGAGCCGGGCCTGCTGTGGACGCCGGGCTACTGGGGGTATGCCGGTGGCATCTACGGCTGGCACGCAGGCTACTGGGGCAGGAGCGTGGGATTTTACGGAGGCGTGAACTACGGCTTCGGTTACGGTGGAGTCGGCTTTATCGGCGGTCGATGGCACGGCGGCGTCTTCCAGTACAACACGGCCGTGGTCAATGTGAACCGCACCGTCATCCGCAGCGTGTATGTGGACAGGACCGTCATCAACAACAGAACCATCGTCAACAACCATGCCAGCTTCAACGGACCCGGCGGCGTGACGGCTCGCCCCACGGCGCAGGAGCAGGCGGCGATGCGCGAACAGCACTTCCAGCCGACGGCGATGCAGACACAGCACGTGACGAGGGCGAGGAACGATCCCCAAGCGCGTTTTTCCGCTAACCACGGTGCACCTCCGGCGGCGGCCATGGCCCGTGTCGGCGCGCATCCGGTAGGAGCGTCGAATCACCCCACGGCAGCCCAGATCCACCAGGCACAGGTGCAGGCGCGTCAGGCTCCGGCAGAGAACAAGGCGGCGATGGCTCGCGGTGCGGGGAACGCGCATCCGAACAATGCCCGCCCCAGCACGGCCCGTCCGCAAACCCAGGCGCATCCTCAAACCCGCCGGCCGGCCACGCGCGTCGAGCGTACTGCGCCGAGTCGCCAGGCCGCTCCAGCCAGGTCCCGCGCCCAGAGCCAGCCGAAACCCCGTCCGCAGAGCCATCCCGCGCCGCGCCAGCAACAGCGCCCGCAGAGTCGTCCGGCTCCGCAGTCCCATCCGCAGAGCCGGCCCGCGGCCCGTCCGCAATCGCATCCGCAGTCCCGGCCCGCGGCTCGGCCTCGTCCGCAGGCCAAACCGAAGGCTCCCGCGAAGCCGCGCGCGTAGAACTCGGTTGCCGGCGACACTCGCACTCAGGGGGCAGGCTGCAAAACCTGCCCCTGGTTTTTGAGAGATGAACCCGGGGAGCCCGCGGCCCGCTCAGGCCTGGGGCACCCGGGTCGATGAGCGCGGCGAAGGCTCGTCGGAAAAGATCTTGCCGTCGCGGATATGCACCACGCGGTGCGCGTGTTCGGCGATATCGGCTTCGTGCGTCACCAGCACGATCGTATTGCCCTGACTGTGAAGCTCGTCGAACAGCGCCATGATCTCCACGCCGGTTTTCGAGTCGAGATTGCCGGTCGGCTCGTCAGCCAGAATAATTGAGGGGTGATTGACCAGAGCGCGCGCAACGGCGACGCGCTGCCGCTGGCCGCCGGATAGTTCATTCGGCTTGTGGAGCATGCGTTCGCCTAACCCCACCGATTCCAGCGCGGCCCGGGCGCGCTGGTCGCGCTCCTCGGCGGGCGTCCCGTTGTAGATCAGCGGCAGCTCCACGTTATGCAGCGCTGTGGCGCGAGCCAGCAGGTTAAAGGTCTGGAAGACGAATCCGATTTCCTTGTTGCGGATGCGAGCCAGTTCGTCGTCGTTCAGCTCGCTCACCAAATGCCCGTTGAGCCAGTACCTGCCCTTCGACGGCGTGTCCAGGCAGCCGATCAGGTTCATCAGCGTGGACTTGCCTGAGCCCGAGGGTCCCATGATCGCCACGTATTCGCCGCGCGGGATGCGCAGCGAAATCCCCTGCAGCGCCTGCACCTGCAGTTCCGATCCCATGTCATAGGTCTTCCACAGATCCTCGACCACGATGATGTCAGCCGTGCCGGGCCCTGCGGCAGCGCCGGCCTGTGTTTCCGTGGTTGTCTGTGACGCCATGCCGGCTCCTGTCGTGCTGCCAGTGTACGGTGCGCTCTGCCGGAATTCCGCCTCCGGCAAACCCATATGAATCAGGATGAGGAATTACCGTTCGAGGATGAGGAATTCTGCGGCGCAGCCAGCGAAGTGTCCTGCTTCACCAGCGAGCCCTCCTTCATATCGCGCAGCACGCGATACGTCCCGGTCACGATCCGGTCGCCGGCCTTCAGCCCGCCGACTACCTGAATCGTCGTGGCGCCCGTGACGCCGGTGGTGACCGGCACGAAGTAGGCGCGGTCCTTGCCCTGTACCCTGCGCACCACGAAGACTCCCTGCACCAGCGGCGACGGCGCCAGCGGATTGCCGGCATTCGTCGTCGTTGCCGCGGAGACCGTCTGCAGGTGGCTGCTGCTTTGTTTCAGCGTCTTCGGATCGCGCATCACCAGAGCTTCGATGGGAATAGCGACAATGTCCCTTTTGCTCGCGGTAATGATCTTCGCCTCGCAGGAAAGCCCAGGCCGCAGCTCATCGGTCGGATGATCGAGCGTGACCACTACCTTGAAGTCCTTGGCTTCTTCCACGCCGCTGGTCGTCTCGCTGGTCGATTGCCCGGTGGAGCGCAGCAGCGCCTGGTCGCCCACCTCGGTGACGCGCCCCTTGAAGATTTTGCCCGGGATGGCGTCGACGGTGACTTCCGCCTCCTGCCCGTTCGCAACGTTCACGATGTCCGTCTCGTCCACCTTGACCTCGGCGGTGATCACGGACATGTTGGCGAGGGTCATCAGGGTGGAACCCTCCGTGTTCTGGATACCAGGCACGACCATTTCGCCCTGGCGGATTGGCTCATTGGTCACGATGCCGCTGAACGGGGCGATGGAGATGGTCTGGGAGTAGACGTCCTTGTCGAATACGAGCGTAGCCTGCTGGGTTTTCAGTTTGGCGCGTTCGGAGGCCGTCTCCGCGATCGCCTGGGCCAGCTGATCCCTCGCCTGCGCCACGCTGGCCACGTCCAGCTGATAGTTGGCTACCGCGGTATCGTAATCCTGCTGCGACATCACCTGGTCTTTATAGAGCGCCACGGCGCGCTGGTAGGCCAGCTTCTTCTGCTGCAGGTCGGCCAGGGCGTGCTGGACATTGGCCTGGGCCGCAACCTGGGCGGCAATATAGGAATTGATGTCCGTCTTCGCGGCGGCGATCGCGGCTTCCTGGCCGGCGACGGTAGCTGCCTGCTGCGTGTTCTCGACCGTGGCGAGAATTTCGCCCTTGTATACCTTGTCACCCTCTTTGGCGTACAGGTTCGTGACGCGCCCCATCGCATTCGCGCCAACGTTGACGTAGGTCTTGGGCCGGATTTGTCCCGTCGCGCTGACCACCGAGACCAGGTTCTGGCGCGTCACCGTGCCGATCAGGCACTTCGTGTAGCCGGCCTGGGCGCGCACCACGGTCCCGATCACGATCCCGGCCACGACGACGACCGTGCCTACGATGAGCAGGATTTTTTTCAAGGCAGTTTTCCCTCGCGATGGGATACGCAAATTCGGCCGCTTTGGTTCCCTCAGCTCCTTCCGATCCGGCGCCGATCCGGGGGGACACACTTCTCACCGGGGCACCTCTCGACTCGCCCTGAGCTTTGGACGTCGACCGTCGAAGCCGGTAACTTGCTGAAGAAAATTTCCCCCTGATGATAACAGGTCGCGGCCGCCATAGTCTTACCGGAGAGGGGCTTCCATGCCCGCGAATGAATTGCTTGAAACGTCGGCTCCGGCCTCGTAAAATCGAAGACGCCCGAAGGAGCAGCTGTTGCGCATGTCCAGGCACCGATCCTCCCTTCTTTCCGTCCTCATCATCGCGATGCTCACCGGCGCCGGAGCTGCCGTAGTGCAGGCCCAGCCTCCACACCAGAACCAGGATTCCGATCAGACCCTTCCCGGCCAGAACCCGCTGACCCGCAAGCTCTCCAGTAAGGAGCGGTTCAAACAGCAGAAGGAACTCCGCAACGAGCTCAGCGAAACCTACAAAAAGTGGCTGAATGAGGACGTTCGCTGGATCATCACGCCCGAAGAGCGCAAGGCCTTTCTGAGCCTGACCAACGACGAGGAGCGCGACGCCTTCATCGAGCAGTTCTGGCGCCGGCGCAATCCCAACCCCGATTCGCCGGACAACACCTTCCGTGACGAATACTACCGGCGCATCGCCTACGCCAACGAGCATTTCGCGGCAGGCGAACCGGGCTGGATGACCGATCGCGGCATGATCTACATCAAGTTCGGCCCTCCGGACAGCATCGACTCCCACCCCAGCGGCGGCCTCTATGATCGGCCGATCGATGAAGGCGGCGGCGAGACCGACACCTTCCCCTTCGAGGACTGGCACTACCGCTACATTCCCGGCATCGGCGAGAACATCAACATCGAGTTCGTGGACTCCTGCATGTGCGGCGATTACGAGATGACCATCGACCGCTCCAAAAAAGACGCCCTGCTGCACGTCCCCGGGGCCGGTCAGACCCTCTACGAGCAGATGGGCATGGCCAAAAAGTCCCAGCGCTTCCAGGGCGGCCTCGAAGACCTGGGACCGGGCCCCGATTCGGCCACCCAGCAGTCCAAGGAATTCGACCGCCTCGAGCTCTACGCCAAGCTGGAAGCCCCTCCCGTCATCCAGTTCAAGGATATGGACCTGGCCAACTTCCTCACCAGCCACAAGGTGCTCAGCGGGCCTTTCTTCCCCTTCCAGGTCCGCACCGATTTTGTGAAGGTCACCGATGACACGGTCCTCGTGCCCATCACGCTGCAGATCCGCAACCGTGACATGACCTTCAACACCAAAGACGGCGTGGCCACCGCCAATATCGACATCATGGGCCAGGTCTCCACCATCACCGACCGCATCGTGCAGAGCTTCGAGACGCCGGTCCAGGTGCAGGAGCCGTCGGAGCTCCTGTCGAAGTCGCTGAACAATGTTTCGCTGTACTGGCAGGCGCTGCCCCTGCCCCCCGGCCGCTACCGCATCGACATCGCCATCAAGGACGAAAACAATCCCGACCACGTCGGCGTTTGGGCGCAGGCCATCGACGTGCCCGAGTACCGCGACGACCAGCTTGCCGCCTCGTCCCTGATCCTCGCCGACCAGATGGAGCGCGTTCCGGCCGAGGAGATTGGCGCCGGATCGTTCATCATCGGCGACACCTATGTGCGTCCTCGGGTCAGCTTCAGCCCCACCAGGGCTCCGCTGTTCCATCGCAACCAGAACCTGAATTTCTGGATGCAGGTCTACAATCTGGGACTGAACAGGAAAACGAAGAAGAACGATGCGGTCATTCACTATCAGATCGTGGATGCGGTGACCAATAAAACGCTGCTGAATACCAGCGAGGATTCCGACAGCATGAGCCCCAACTCCGATCAGCTGACGCTGGAAAAGACCCTCCCCCTTGCCAGCCTCGAGCCCGGGAAGTATATCGTTAAGATCAGCGTGGATGACGGCGTGGACCGCCAGCAGATTGCCGAGTCGGCCCCGTTCACGGTAGAACAATAGGCAGGTCGCTTCCGGGCGTGTCCCGGAAGCGGCGGTGGAGCGGCCGCAGAGTCGCCCGCCGGAAACACAATTCGGGAGTAATTGGGAACCAGTTAGCGCAAGACCTCAGTGAAGCGAAGTAGCTCCATAGCCGGTCCCGTCCTGATTGCGGTGGTCGTGTTGTGCGTCGCCGGAATGCACGCCTGCGCGCAGTCCACGAGCGTCACCGGCGTGGTGCGCGACAGCCACGGCACTCCTCAGATCGGCGCGGTGGTGGAACTGCTGCGCCCGGATTTTACCGTGGCCCGCCTGGTGTACACCAACGACCGCGGCCGCTATCGCATCCCGTCCATCGTTCCTGGAACTTACGAAGTCAAGGCCTCGGGTGCTCTCTTCCTGCCCACGATGCGCGAGAACCTGCGCCTCTTTGCCGGATCGCGGCAGGTAGTCAACCTCACCCTCGACACGCTCTATGAAGCCTTCCGCTGGCTGCCCGCCACGCCCCGGCAGGCCGACGAGCCGAAGGATGACTGGGCCTGGACCCTGCGCCTCTCCGCCAATCGCCCCCTCCTGCGTCTGCTGCAGAACGGGCCCCTCGTGGTGGTCACCAACGGCCAGGGCTCGGAGCCCACGCTGAAGGCCCGAGTCACCGTCTGGGGCGGCGAAGCCGGCTTCGGCAACGGCGGCATTCACAACGATTTCGAAATAGAGCGCTCTCCTGACGACGCGAAAGCGATGATCCTCCGCGCTGACCTCAGCCAGGGTGATACCCCCGCGCTCAACGCCGTGGCTGGCTACGAGCAACGCCTGGCGATGGGCCGTACCTTCCGCACCATCAGCGCGGTCGAAGACCGCCCCGACATCTCCGGCGGTCCGCACAATCAGGGACTGCAGGCCGCGGAAATGCGCAGCGGCGAGACCATGACCTTCGGAGTCGTGCAGGCGGAAGCCGGCGACTCGGCCGAGGTCGTCCACATGGGCGGAACGCTGCTGGCCAATCATCCCTTTGCCGATATTTCCATGCACCCGGGCGAAACTCTGATCGCCTACCGCATCTCGACCGCGCCGGGCATTCAGACCGTCGAGGACCTGGACCGCGAAGCGACCGTCGAGCCCGCCCTGACGGAACGCAACGGCGTGCCGGAACTGGAAGAGGGCCTGCGCCAGGAGATCGATGTGGAGCGCTCCCAGGGCAATCTGCGCATGAAGCTGACCGCCTGGAGGGAGCGCGTGGACCACCCCGTCCTCACCGGCGGCGGCACGATTTCCCAGGCGGACTGGAATGGCGGCAACCTGCTCTACGACGACTCCAGCGGTCTGCTCCGCGCGGCCGGCGAGAACCTGACCGGCGACGGCATGCTGGGCGAACTGACCCGGCAGATGACCGGCAGCACGTGGGTCAGCTTTGATGTGGCCGTGGGAGAGGCGCTCGACATGAGCCAGTCCGCGCCCGGCTCGGAAACCGTTGCCCAGGTGCTCGACGCGATGCGCGCCGCCGAGGTTCCCATGTACAGCGCGGCGGTGCGCGGCAAGCTTGCTCGCGCCGGCACCGAGTGGCGGGCTTCTTACCGCTGGCAGAACGCACGCACGATCACGCCGGTGGATGCCTTCTCTGACAGCACCCAGGACCCCTACCTGAGCCTCTTTTTCCGGCAGCCCATCCGCGTCGGCCGCGTTATGCCCAATGGCGTCGAGGCGCTGGTGGACGTCCGGAACCTGCTGGCCGAGGGATATCGGCCTTTCCTCTCCCGCGACGGCAGCACTCTCTATTTCGCGCAGGAAGCCCGCTGCGTGGAAGGCGGGCTCTCCTTCAGCTTCTGAGTTCCCCCAAACGAAACGCAGTTCCAGCCCTTTTCTCTGAATACGGACAGAATCGCGGCCTGCGCAAGCTGTCTCGAGCCGCCCGCCAGACCTCGTAATCGAGCTTTCAGAGTTCCTCCGGCAGAGGCTGGTGGACGCACTGACCGGCGTCCTGAACCGGCGTGGACTGCAACAGGCGCTGGAACGCGAGATGGCCCTCTTCCGCCGTTATGGTGCCGGCTTCACCGTGGCCATGCTCGATCTCGACGAATTTGAGCGGCTCAACGACCGCCACGGCCATGTGGCCGGCGATGAAATCGTGGTCTGGGTCGCGCGTCTTCTTCGCCAGGGGCTCCGCGAAACCGACGTCGTCGCCGGCTTCGGCGGGAATAAGTTCCTCCTCCTGCTGCCGCACACCAGCGCCCGCGAGTCCGCAACGATTCCCGGGAAACTGCGGCAGGGTGCACGCGAGCACATCGGTTGGCTGCCCGACGACCACGTATGCGCGACCGCCAGCTTCGGCGCGAGCAACACCAGGGGCCGGAGAAGCCTCAGCGCCCACGATCTGCCGTGCGAAGCCGATGAGGCCCCTGGCCGGATCAAGCACCTGGGGCGAGATCCGGTGGGTTTCTTTGCCGCCGCGGAGACAGCGTACGGCCCGTCGCGCTCGATCGTCGACTTCCGCCCGATCCGAGGAATCTCCGACAAGGCTGCCGTCCGCGATGGCAGGCGGACAACGCTTCGGAGCCGGCGGATTCTGCGCTGGAACCCGCCGCAGACGCGCCGGAACCGCAATGTTGATGAACCCAGCGCTTCAGCGCTGGGAAGGCATCTGGATAAAGGCGAGTCCCGAAGGGACGGCGCAATCCTGAAATCCTAACAATCCTGAAATCCTGATCAGATATCCGCGCGCCGCACTCGGCCAGCAGCTCCCTCAGAATCGAGCGGTGGCAGCGCTCCTCGCGCTCGCAGTAGCAGCCCACCGAGAAATTCGTCTGCCGCGACAGCGCCGCCAGCAGATCCAGCAGCCGCGCCGCATCCGGTCTCTTCATTTCGGCGCGATATTTTCTCTCGAATGTCCCCCACGCCTTCGCGTCGCCGGAGGAATGCTGAATCCCCGAGACCAGCTCCCGGCTGGGCGCCAGATCGGGCAGCCACAGGTCGTAGAAATCGCGCTTCGCAAACTCCGCCTTCGGCACGCCCCGTGGCGGCCGTCGCACTGTGCCCGGCCGCAGGCCCTCGCCGGATTTTCGCGGCGTACCCAGACGGACGACGGAGATGGACATGGAATGCCGCAGTGTCAGGAGAGCCTGCCCGCCCCATCAGGGGAGCGGAAAACATCAGGCAATTCGACATAGATCGCCGTGCCGGGAACATCGAGGCGGCGCGCGGCGATCCATGCTTCGCCGATGCACATCGGTCCAGTCCGGGTCTTCGGGTCGATGATCCGGACTGCCGGAATGCCCATCGCCAGGAAATCCGCCGTGCGCTCCTCCATATCGGAGTACGAGTCGTCCGGCGACAGAATCTCGACTGCAGGAATCGGAGGATCTGTCAGCACGTCGGGGTGTGCTCCGGGCGCGATCAGCGCCTCGTCGGGAATGCGCACGCGCCGTGCCGTTACCACCATGGCCGACCACTGCGCCTCATGCCGGCCAAACCACAAGTCAGCAGCGCCTGAATCCCTGCATGCTCATACTTGCCCGCATTCCGCTCCCCCACCTCGACGGCCGCATACTCACCGTCAGGCCGGTGCCTGGTCTGCAGGTATTCGCTCAGCGGAAGGCGGACTGCGGCTGCCATGAGGAGATTTTACGCCCGCGGGGCTCACAGCCTGATCTTCACCAGCCCCTCGGCGCCGCCCGGTGTCGTCATCGAGGTCTGCGGCGCGCGCCAGTGGTCGATATAGCTGATCTGGTGCACGCAGCTCACGGTGCAGTTCGGCGCACACCCCTTCTCCGTCAGGAACTCTCGCTGCAGATCGGCCTTTGTGTACGCGGCCAGCGGCACACCGGGATATCCTCGCTGCTGCGAGCAGTAATGCACCAGGCCGTTCTCGCAGATGTACAGGAACCGCGACCCCGCGCGGCAGCGCCACTGGTTCGGCTGCCCGTTCGCGATCTTCTCCTGGAATCGGTTGAAGCGAGAGTAATTCTTCTTCTTCCAGGAGCGCATCTCGTTCCACACCGAGCGCTCCTCGGCGCCCAGCGGTTTCAGTTGCCCGTCGCCATCGTGGATGATCCCGATCGTCGACGTGAATCCCAGTCCCACCGCGCGCCGCCCGATCGTCAGCGCATCCTGCGGATCCTTAATCCCGCCTCCCACCACGGAGTTGATGTTCACGTGGAAGTCCGCATATTCCGCCAGGAACTGCAGCTTCTTGTCCAGCACCTTCAGGCTTTTCTTCGAAATCTCGTCGGGCTGCACATTGTCGATCGAAATCTGCAGGTGATCCAGCCCCGCGCGGTTCAGCCGCTGGATACGCTCCGGCACCAGCAGATACCCGTTCGTGATCATCCCCGCCATCCGCCCGTGGTGCCGGATGCGCGCGATAATCGCGTCCAGCTCCGGGTGCAGCAGCGGTTCGCCGCCCGAAATCGTGACGATGCTGGTCCCCAGCCGCGCCAGATGATCGATACGCCGCAGCATCTCGTCCAGAGGCACCGGAGCGGAATGGTCGTCGTACTCGTTGCAGTACGCGCAGGACAGATTGCAGCGCCGCATGGGCACAATCTGCGCCATCACCGTGTGCCGCGTGGAGGCGAGCGCGTGGCCGACCAGCGCCAGCTCGCGCACTTTGCGCGAAGCCGCCCTGAGGCGCCGCGTGACAGTCGTTTTGGGGGTCGAAGACATGGTCTTCTTTTATTGAAACATACAGCCTCGAAGCCCGTGACGGAGCCGAATCCCAGGGCAAATCGCAGGAAGACTTTCTGCCGGCAAAAGTGGTTCTGTTTACAACGCGCCGGAGGCGCAATGCTGATGAGCCCGGCGCTTCAGCGCCAGCAGAGGAGCAAGTCCCGGAGGGACGGCGCAAAGATACTCCAAATGACGCTCGGAACGACTGCTGAAGGAAGGCGACTGGCAGGGGAAACCGAACGGGCAGGGAAGTGTCCTACTCCAACAGCCACTGGCTCTCGCATTCCGGCCGGTCCAGCTCGCTGGTGGTATGCAGCGGCCCGGCAACGATCTTCATGGTCTGCATCCGGTGATCGCGCATCACCGTCAGATCCATCGGTTTGCCCTCGCTCGACCGCAGCGCATGTTCCCACTGGCTCGTGGTGGTGATGGTCCTGCCGTTCACGCGCACAATCACGTCGCCCGCCTGCAGTCCCGCCGCCGCGCCGGGACTGTCATCGTCCACGCGCTTCACCAGCAGCCCGTGTCCGCTGTGCACCCCGAAGAACCGCGCCAGCTGCCATCCCATCTCGTCCAGCTGCAGGCCCGTATACAGCGGATTCGCCACTCCACCGGAAATGAATCCGTTGCCGAAGCCTGAGCCCGTCGCCGGCAACGCATACTCGTCGCTGTCCTCCGGTTCCGGAACCGGGATATGCTGCGACCACGCCTTTGCTTCCAGCGTGGACAGGTCTGCCAGCTTTACCTTCAGGGTATGCTGCCGGCCCTCGCGGCTGATCACCAGGGTGATCGTACGCCCCGGCGCCATCCCCCGCAGTATGCGCCGCAGCTGCGCCTCGCCCGGGATCGTCTGCCCGTTCACGGCAAGAATGACGTCGTGGATCCGCAGTCCCGCCTTGCCCGCCGGCGCATCGTGATCGACCTCGATAATCTCCGCCCCGCGCGCGTCTTTCAGCTTCAGCTCGGCAACTTCCTGCGTGCCGATATCGCGCGTGCCCACCCCCAGATAGCCCTGGCTCGCGTGGTTCAGCAGCGCGTCCTGATCGCCGGAGAACTGCAGATGCTGGCCAGCTCCGTCCAGCGCGGAGCTGTCAGGCGTGGTGGGCGTGAGCTGGGCGAACACGCCGGGTGCCGGCAGCAGGCATCCGGCCAGCGCCAGCGCAGAGATGGAGTTCAGGAATGGCCTCAACAAAAAACTCATCAAACTGCGCCTCGTACTGCCCTACTGTCTGACGAACGAGACATGTTTCGGTTAACGCCGATGCCGCGTCTGCCCGGTACCGGAGCGCGCCGACGGCTTACTGTATCTGTTGCGATACCTGCTCCAGAAACTCCCGCGATACCGTGCGGATATACGGATTATCGTCCTGGTTCGCCACCGTCTGCAGCACTTCGCGCACGCTGGAATCCGCCTCGACAGGACTCAGCAGCCCGATGGCTTCGGTCCGGATGTCCGGATCGGGATCGTTCAGCAGCGCTTCCAGCACCGCGTCCCGCACCCGTATATCCTCACCAATGTACGGCTGCAGACCCTCCAGCGCCTTCTCCCGCACCGCCGCGCTGCGATCGTAGCGCAGAGCCACCATCAGCACATTGCGCACCGGGCCATTCGCGCACTCGCGCCCCGACCGGCACTCCTGCGCCAGCACGTCCACGGAGTTCGCATGCGCGCGCGGATCCGCTCGGTCCCATGCCGCCGCTACCAGCAGCCTTCGAATCTGCGGATCCTCGACCGTCCCGAACACCGTCTCCGGCACCACACGATCGAAGCGCACTTCCAGCTCCTGGGTACCCGGCTCCTGCATCACACTGCTCACCCGCGCAATCTGTGTGGAATCCAGTTGCGCCAGAATCGGCACCGCGGGCGCCGGGCTTTTCGCAATCAGTGCGGGATGCTTCGGCGTGACCACCTTTCGGCCCAGGCGATAACCGCCCCATCCACCGGCGCCCGCGCCCAGCAGCAGCAGCGCCGACGCCATCATCGGAGCGCTGGCCAGGCGGCCCGCTCCGCGGCGAAAGCTCTGCCAGCGGCGCGCAAAAATACTGCTTCGCGGCATCGCGTCCAGCGCTTCATCCAGCCGCACCCTCGTCCGCGCCAGCAGGCTCGGCGTAGGATCGCTGACCGGCAGCGCCGACATCGCCTTCTGCATCCCGGCCACCGCTTCCATCTCTTCGCGGCAGTCCTCGCAGCCCGACAAATGCTGTTCCAGCTGGTGCGCCTGATCGTCGGGCAGCTCGCCATACGCAGCCAGAACGATGCATTCCCGAGCCGCTTCGCAATTCATCCCAGAGCCTCACTTTGCCCCAAAATTTGCCCTGCCTCCGGATCTCTTCCCGTCCGGTCTTTCCCGGGCCCTGAACCGCGGCCCGTAATCCCTGTCTTACCCTCACCTCAACTCGGCCAGCTTCACTCTCAGCTTCTTCGTCGCCCGGAAGAGCGTGTTCTTGGCCGTCTCCTCCGTCGTGTTCAGCATTTCTCCGATGGTGCGCAGCCGCAGCCCCTGATAATGCTTCAGCTCGAAGACCATCCGTTCGCGAGGGGTCAGCTCCTCCAGCGCCTGGCGGATGCACTGCCCCAGAAACTTGCGTTCCAGCTCCCGCGCCGGATTCGCCCCGGCCCGGTCGTCGGAGACATTCGTCAGCAGATCCATCTCCTCGCCCGAGGCGTCGATCACCACCGCCTGGTCTTCCCGCCGCGTCTTCCGCCGGCGCAGTTGGTCCAGGCACAGATTCGTGACGATCCGATAGATCCACGTGTAAAACGAGCACTCGAAGCGGAAGTTGCCAAGGTACCGGTACGCCTTCAGGAACGCTTCCTGCTGGATGTCCTGCGCGTCCTGCTCCGAGCCGGTCAGGTGCATCGCCAGGCGCAACACCGCCTGATCATATTGACGCACCAGCGTGTCAAAGGCTGTCCGCGAGCCCGCCTGAGCCTCTCGAATCAGTTCGGTTTCGTGCAGATTCTCCCGGACCGGTCCGGCGGTTCGCGTGGATTGCAGTCGTGGCTTGCCAGGGGATAGGAAGCGAAGCGCATCAGCAGGCATTGGGGCTCCTGTCGCGTGGGTGTGCGTTCTACGCATATTGTCTGACGTACGAGATCGCGATTGGTAAGCAGGACTGGAGGAAAAATCGACTTCTCCGGAACTCCCGCCCTGCTGCCTGTGCTCATTATCAACCCGCCGACTGCTGACGGAATGCCGCCAGGACCCGCTCCGGAAATCCCTGGTCCCGCCCGCACCCTGGGAGCTATCATGCCGTGACGCTCTTTTCCCCAGGAATGAAAGCCCAACCCCCGATGCGAGCCATTCCGGCACGGAAGTGCCTGATTGGGCTGTTTTTCGTCCTGCCCGCGGTCCAGGACGAGCAGGTCGCGGCCCTGCGGTCCAGCCCGTGCGACGATCTCCCCCTCAATTCCGCCCCAGCCGGGCTTGCCCATGCATAGACGTGTCCGGATTGCTGTGCTCATCACGATCGCGGTCGTGGCCAATATCGCTTACGCCCAATCCCGGGAGGACTCCCAGCCCGTTATTCGCTGCCACTGTGGCGACAACCTGGCCTGGGCCGATGCCCAATTCGACGATGGTGCGTGGCCGGAGGCGAAAAACGGCAGCTTTCCCGCGCCAGCCTGTGAATCGGACGGCTTCTTCTGGGTGCGCGCCCGGATTGCGGTGCCCGCCGGCATCGCTGGCCCGCTTGCCATCGAAGCACAAACGCCCGATTCCGCCCTCTGGGTCCTGGAAGTGTGGGTCAATGGCCGGCTCGTCGGCCGCTACGGCAACTTTCCTCCGCATGCTCATCCGCTGGTCCCGCCACAGAGGCTGGTTTTCGATATTCCCGCAGGCGTGGCGCGGCCCGGCTCCGCGGCCGTCGTTGCTCTGCGCGCCTCGAACGACGTGGAATATCGGAGCCAGCCCCTGGTGCCGGGTCATCCCGATCCGATCGGAGTGGAATTCTCCATCGGCAGCGCACCCCTGCTGCACGCGCTCGCCGCTCAGGCTCAGGATCGCGCCAGGCAGTTGGGCTTCTGGCCGCAGTTCTCGCTGGTGCTCGTCCTTGTCATGCTGGGGCTCGCCGCGCTGGCGCTCGGCATCTGGGCGCGCGACAGCCGGCTCCTGCTCTGCGCCCTGTGGCTGGTGGCGATGCCCGCGTTTCTCGGCTTCGGTCCCCTGCTCTGGCTGCTTGCGGGAGTGGGCGCGTCCGCGCTCTTTAAGGCATTCCTCGTCGTCAACGCCCTCGGTATGGGCGTCGGGGTCGAGTTTCTCTGGATCGTGCAGGGATTCCGCGACCGCTTCTTCCGCTCCGCCGCCCACCTTTGCTGGATCGGACTGACCGTCGCCATGGTTTACTCGTCGAGTCAGACGCATCCCGGCGCGTTCTTTTCAACAGCCATGCACACCGGCGCGTGGCTTCTGCTCGCGTACAGCATAATCACCAGCGGGGCAAACCTGGCCGCGCTCGCCGGCCGGGGACGGAGCCGCCTTGTGGCCCTGGCCATGCTCCTCATCAGTGTCGGCTACTTCTTCCGTGTCGCGGGGAATCCCGTCCATTTCGAGTGGCTGGGGCTCAACTTCCTTGCGGCAGCCATTTACCTTTCCGCGCTTTTCATCGCCTTGCTGCTGATGCGGCAGACGTGGACGGCGTGGCGCAGGGCCGAAGGCCTGCGCGTCGAGTTTGCCGCGGCGCGGGAGGTGCAGCGGCAGTTGGTTCCCGCGGATCCGCCGGCTATCGCCGGCTGGCGCATGCAGGCCGCCTACCTCCCGGCCATGGACGTCGGCGGCGACTTCTGTCACGTCATCGAGCAGCCCGGCGCTGCTGCGCTCCTCGTCGGCGACGTGAGCGGCAGGGGATTGAAGGCAGCCATGACCGGCCTTCTGACCATTGGCGCGGCCAGTGCGCTGGCCTCCGACAGCGCCGGTCCGGCCGAGCTCCTCGAACGGCTGAATCGCAGAATGGTCCGTCTGCAAAAGGGAGGCTTCATCAGCTGTCTCTGCGCCCGGATTGAGCCAGATGGCACTCTCGCGATGGCCAGCGCAGGCCACCTCTCGCCCTACCGCAACGGCGACGAAATCAGACTGGATTCCGGCCTGCCCCTTGGCATCACCAGCGACGCCACCTGTCCGGAATCCACCCTCGCATTGGCCCCCGGCGACACGCTCACTTTCCTCTCCGACGTCGTCGTCGACGCCCGCGACCCCGCCGGCGAGCTCCTCGACCGAACCCGCGATCTCAGCACGCAATCTGCCGAGGAGATCGCCCGCGCGGCGCAGAGCTTCGGACAGCAGGACGACATCACCATCCTCACACTCTCTTTCGCTCCTGCCGAGGTGACGCATGCGTAGCAGATGTCTCGTGTTGCTGGCGCTGCTGTTGGTACCCGCACTCGGGCGGGCGCAGGTGGATGCGACGCGCTGGCAGTCCGGGACGGTCGACATCGACCAGGGCTGGAAGGAGCAGGACGGCGACAACCCGCGGTGGGCGCAGCCCTGCTTCGATGACAGCCAGTGGCAGACCGTGGAGCTGGACAACATGGGCCCGGCCGTGCACGGCTGGCACTGGTTCCGGCTGCATGTCAAGCTGGCGCCCGGACACCCGCACCTGCATCTGCTGTTCGCCGGCGGCAACGGCACCTACGAGCTGTATATCAATGGGCAGAAGGCGGACGACCCGAAGATCCTGCCGTTCTATGAGGTGACGCGGCCGACGGAGCAGGTCATTCCGGTGCCGGACAACACGACCAACCTGCTGCTGGCGCTGCGCACCCACACCTCGAACGCGTACCAGATCTATCATCTGCCGCTCTTCCTGACGGCGGCGCTGGGGACGCCAGCGGCGATTGACAACGAGCGCGCCGCGATGCAGAGCGTCCGGCTGTATACGGCCATACCCACGACGGCGATCAACCTGTTGCTCATCCTGGCGGGCATTGCGGCACTGGCGCTTTACCGCGCGCAGGGGGGGCACGCAGAGTATCGCTGGCTCGGACTGTATCTGCTCCTGCTGGGCCTCTCGAATGGGCTCGCGTTCGTCTCCGGCGCAGGAGTGATTCCGCTGGCGTGGAACTATTATCTCGGCGACCCCCTGATCTATGTGTTCACCATTCTGCAGATCGAGTTCACCTTCAGCTTCGCGGGACAGCGAGTCGGGCGGGCGTGGCGCATGTACGAATGTCTGCTGCCTGCGCCGCTGATCCTCATGGTCCTGATGCTGGCCGGAAAGCTCGCCGGCGATCCGTACCTGCTGGCGGAAGCCGTCATCATCCTGCCGGCTGGAATTTTGCTTCCGGTGCTGCTGTGGATCTGGTACCGGCGCGGAAATCGCGAAGCGGGCTGGCTGATTCTGCCCAGCCTGCTGCCGGTGGCCACTCAGGCTCTGTTTGATATCGGGTTTGTCGCCATCTATACCGGATGGCAGCGCCTCACCTTCCTGGACAATCCGATTGCGGTGGGTCCGGTCTCGCTCCAGTTGGCAGACACGGGCGACTTTCTGTTCGTGCTGGCGATTGGGGTGGTGATGTTCTTCCGGTTCACGCGGGTGAACCGGGAGAAGGCGTGGGCAGCAGCCGAGTTCCAGGCCGCGCGCGAGATCCAGCAAAGGCTGGTGCCAGCTTCGCTGCCGCAGGTTGCGGGTTACGTGCTGCAAGCGGCCTATTCTCCTGCGGAAGAAGTTGGAGGCGATTTCTATCAGGTACTGGAGCAGGGCGACAACGGCACGCTCATTGTGGTGGGTGACGTCAGCGGCAAGGGGCTGCCCGCCGCAATGACGGTGTCGGCCATTATCGGATCGCTGCGGATGATGGCGGCCTGCGATCCGGCGGAGGTCCTGCGCCTGCTGAACGAGAGTTTATGCGGCAACGTGCCCGGTGGCTTCGTGACCTGCCTGGCATCGCGGCTGCACGCGGAGGGCTCCTGCACTGTGGCGAATGCCGGGCATCTGGCCCCGTATCGCAATGGGGAAGAGCTCCCCGTGTCTCCTGGACTGCCTCTGGGGATCGCTCCGGGCGTCGACTACGTCGCGACAGCGTTCCATCTCGCCCCTGGCGACACTCTCACCCTCCTCTCCGACGGCGTTGTCGAAGCCCGCAACCCCGCCGGAGAGCTCTTCGGCTTCGACCGAACCCGCCAGATCAGCACCCGGTCCGCTGAACAGATCGCCCGCGCCGCCCAGGCCTTCGGCCAGCAGGACGACATCACCGTCCTCACCATCTCCCCGGCTCCGGTCGCCGCCCCGGCCTGGCGTTCCGGAAGCGCGACACCGCCAAGCCCCTCCGCTGGACCCTTCCCTGCGAATCCCCTATACTCGTAGAGGTTGTCAGCACCTCATACTGAGCAGGATTCACCATGCCCAAACTCAAAACGCATCGGGGCGCGGCCAAGCGCTTCAAAAAGACAGGCACGGGCAAATTCAAGCGCGGCCAGTCCAAAATGCGGCACATCCTCACGTCGAAGGAGACGAAAACCAAGCGCAAGCTGGCGCACAGCGTGCTGGTTTCCGACGCCGACCACGCGAAGGTGGCCCGCATGATTCCCTACGCCTGATCTTTCCGGGCCCCGCAGCAGGGGCTCCCTCGGCGCCGCCGAGAGTGGATCCGGCACGACACGCGCGTGAAGAGGCTCTCCCGCCTCCAGCCGCTGAACCGAAACCCAAAGGAGAACCGCCATGCCACGCGTCAAACGTGGAACCAAGCGCACCGATCGCCGCAAAAAAATCCTCAAAAGGGCCAGCGGCTACTTCCTCACCAAATCGAAGCTCTACCAGGCCGCCCAGGAAGCCGTCGAGCGCGGACTCAAGTTCGCCTACTCCGGCCGGAAGGGTAAAAAGCGCCAGTACCGCTCGCTCTGGATCGTCCGCATCAACGCCGCCGCCAAGGCCAACAGCATCTCGTATTCGCAGCTCATCAGCGGTCTCAAAAAGGCCGGCGTCGAGCTGGACCGCAAGGTGCTCGCCGACCTGGCCGTGAACGACGCTCCCGGATTCACCGCGCTCGTCGCCCAGGCCAAATCCGCGCTCAGCGCCAGAGCCACAGCCTGAGAACCCTGCACCCGCGCCGCCGTCCTCGCGATGGCGGCGCTTCCGTACGCCCGGACCTGGTCCCGCCCCGCCCGCCGTCCCGTTTCAGTCCGCAAATTCCACGCAAAATCCCAGGCAGGCCCGCCAATACCCACCGCCGAATGCTCTACACTTGTCCTTCCGGGAAATCTTCCACCGCAACACCACCCACGTGCCTGAGTCTTCCAAAACCACCGCCCCCTCGGTCGCTGTCCCCGCTGAACCGCCCCGCGGTTCTGGCGCCGTGGCCCCCGGCGCGTCTGCTCGACGGGGTGGTGGCGCCACCTACGCCGAAGCTGGGGTGGACCTCGACGCCGGCGACCGCGCCAAGCAGCGGATCAAGTACCTTGCCCAGCGCACCTTCACCCGCAACGTCCTCGGCGAAATCGGCGGCTTCGGCGGTCTCTTCCGTCTCGACGGCAAGCTTCAGGAGCCCGTCCTCGTCTCCTCCGCCGACGGAGTTGGCACCAAGCTCAAGGTCGCCTTCCAGCTCGGCATTCACCACACCGTCGGCGCCGACCTCGTCCACCACTGCGTTAACGACATCGCCGTCCAGGGCGCCACGCCGCTCTTCTTCCTCGACTACCTCGCCACCGGCCGTCTCGACGGCGAAATCGCCGAGAAGATCGTCTCCGGCCTCTCCGACGCCTGTCGCGCCAACGGCTGCGCCCTCATCGGCGGCGAAACTGCCCAGATGCCAGGTTTCTATGCCGATGGCGAGTATGACCTCGCCGGCTTCATCGTCGGCGTCGTCGAGCGCGCCAAACTCATCACCGGCCAGAAAATCCGTCCCGGTGACATCCTCCTCGGCTTCCCCTCCACCGGCCTGCACACCAACGGATACTCCCTCGCCCGCCGTCTCTTCTTCGAGGTGGCCCGCTACAAGCCCGAGCAGTACGTCAACGAGCTCAGGGAGAAAGCCGGCGCGGCGCTGATGAAGACCCACCGCAGCTATCTCAGTCTCATCCGCCGCCTCACCGCCAGCGACTACGCCGTCGGCCTCGCGCACATCACCGGCGGCGGCATCACCGGCAACCTGCCCCGCATCCTGCCCAAGTCCGTCTCCGCCCACATCGAGCTCGGCTCCTGGCCCGTCCTGCCCATCTTCGAGCACCTTCGCGACCTCGGCCGCGTCGAGCAGGAGGAGATGCTGCGCACCTTCAACATGGGCATCGGACTCATCGCCGTCGTCCCCGCCGAACGCTTCAAGCGCTGCAAGTCCATGCTCGACCGCGCCGGCGAGAAGGCTTACGTCATCGGCCGCATCGCGAAAGGCGACCGCCGCGTGATCTATGCCTGAAGTTTCAGTACGAGACTATTTCCTGAAGATCCGGAGCAGGACTTCCAGAAGAAAGAAAGCGGTCACCGCCCACATCATGACCTGTCGAGCTCGGTTGACAGGGGTCGGGATTTCCGTTTTCCTCCGGCCAAAGTAGACGATTGCAACATTGAGCAGGATGATTGCGCCGGCGCAAATGATCAGAAAGGTCCGGAGCGGCGTTTGTGGTGGAACCGTGCAAACAGCCAGAAAGCATCCAGCGACGCCCGCGACATTCAGGAGAACCATCTTCTTCCAGGACATGGCAAATCACTGTCGCCCAAGCCCTAACTGGCACACCACCTCAGTGTTCCTCTGCACGCTGAACGCTGTACCCTGAACCCCATGCACCGCATCGGAATCCTAATCAGCGGCCGCGGCTCCAACTTCCTCGCCATCGCCGACGCCATCGACGCGGCTACGATCCCCAACGCGCGCATCGCCGTCGTCATCTCCAATGTGCCTGACGCTCCCGGCCTCGCCGCCGCCCGCGAGCGCGGACTGCCCGCCGTGGTGCTCGAGTCCCGGGGCCGCAAGCGCACCGAGCACGATGCCGACGTCATCGACTGCCTGCGCTCCCATCAGGTCGAGCTCGTCTGCCTCGCCGGCTACATGCGCCTGCTCTCCCCGGACTTCGTCCGCGCCTTTCCCCGGCGCATCCTCAACATCCATCCCTCGCTGCTGCCCGCCTTCCCCGGCCTCGACGCGCAGCAGCAGGCCTTCGACTACGGCGTCCAGATCGCCGGCTGCACCGTCCACTTTGTCGATGAGGAGCTGGACCACGGCGTCATCGTCCTGCAGCGAGCCATCCCTGTCCTGCCCACCGACGACGCCCACACCCTGGCCGCCCGCATCCTCGAGCAGGAGCACCTGGCCTACCCCGAAGCCATCGTCCACGTCCTGTCAGGACGGTATGCGGTAATGGGCCGAAAGTATGTGAGCATCGAGTAACTGAGTAGTATACTCGATTGATTTGGTGAGGTTTATCCGGGGAGTTCATGGGGTGGCGACTCCTTTGCGGCACGATTGCTAAGTGCTGATACGAACGGAAGCGGCGGGAGAGATCGGCCCTGCTGTGGTGTAAGTTAGACATACAGGTGTTTATCCGTCTGAGCGGATATACGCGGGGGTGTCGCTTTGGATACGGAAGCAGATGTTCGCTGGAACCTGAAAGTGTCGCGGGAGACGGACCTGTCCCTGCGGACGTTTCTGGGCGCCCGGGGAATGAAGAAGGGCGACCTTTCGAAGTTTGTGGAGGAGGCGGTGCGCCGGAGAATCTTCGGCCTGACGGTTCAGGAGATCAAGGCACGCAATGCGAGCGCCAACCCCGAGGAACTCCAGAGACTGATCGACGCGGCGGTGCGCCAGGTTCGGGGCGAACGCCTGACGGAGCGACGGGCCGGGACTGAGTAAGCGACGTTTCCCTCTTGCCCGCTTCAGGCTGCCGGATTGTCAGGGGCAATAATCCAGTCCCGCTCGAATGGTTCCCTGACCGCCGATCGCCAGCTTCTCTTTGTCAGTCGAGGCGGTACTTCGTCTCCGCCAGGCGGTAGAGCGGGCGCCAGACCAATCGGTTGATGGTGACGACCATCAGAGCCATGATCATCGTCCCGCCGAGCAGCACCGCGTAGTTGGCCTGATCGCTGGCGGCGCTGATTTGCGCGCCGAGGCCGAGGGTCATCAGCGTGTGTCCGCGTAGCTGGAAGTACTCGGCGACGATGGAGGCGTTCCACGCGCCGCCCGACGCGGTGATGAGCCCGGTGATGAGGAAGGGGAAGATGCCGGGCAGGATCACGGTGGTCCAGCGCTGCACGGTGGAGAAGCGGAAGAGCGTGGCGATCTCCTTGAACTCAGAGGGAATGGCCTGAGCTCCGGCGATCACGTTGAAGAGGATGTACCACTGGGCGGCGAGCAGCATGAGCACCACGGAGCCGAAGCCGAGGGAGACGCCGAGGGTTTCGAGTCCGATGAGGATGAGCGGAAAGAGCGCGGTGGCGGGGAAGGACGCGGCGATCTGCGCGATGGGCTGGAGCAGGTGCGAGAGCCGGGGCTGGAAGCCGATGGCGACGCCGACGGGGATGGTCCACAGCGAGCCGAGGATGAGCGCGGCGCTGACGCGGAGGAAGGTGAGTCCGGCGCCGGCGAGGAGGGTGAGGAACTCGCCGCGGTGGATCTGCTGGAGGAGCAGGGCGGCGTGGAGGGCGGCGAAGCCGATAGCTGAGAGGAGCGCGAGGCCGGCGATGACGCAGGCAGCGGTGACGCCGCGACGGTTTTCTCCGGGCGGGGCGTGCGGCTTCTGATCGCGGCGGCGATCGGCGAGGGCGGTGTAGAACCACTCCGACATGGGGCGAAAGGTGCGGCGCTCGAGGGTGGCGAGGACGCGGGAGTTGCGCAGGGCGTGCAGGACGGGCGAGGTGACGCGCTCCTCGCTTTCGAGGGTTTCGAATTTGAATTTGTCGGACCAGGCGATGAGCGGGCGCCAGAGGAGCTGGTCGGTCATGACGATGATGAGCACCATGGTGACCAGACCCCAGGTGACGGCGCGGAAATTGCCTCGCGACGCGGCGGTCTGGAGATAGGAGCCGAGGCCGGGGAGGCGGTAATTGCGGCTGCCGACGGGGAACATCTCGCAGACCATGAGGAAGAACCATCCGTTGGCGACGGAGACGATGGAATTCCAGATGAGGCCGATGGCGGCGAAAGGCAATTCCAGCTGGAAGAGGCGCTGCCAGCGGGAGAAGCGGTTGATCTCGCAGGCTTCCATGAGCTCGCGGGGAATGCTTCTGAGCGAGGTGTAGAAGCTGAAGGCCATGTTCCAGACTTCGCCGGTGAAGATAAGGAGGATGGCGCCCAGCTCGATGCCGATTTGGCGGGATGGGAAGAGGGACATCATGGCCAGCATGACGCCGGGCAGGAAGCTGAGGACGGGGATGGACTGGAGGATGTCGAGGGTGGCGATCAGGAGGGATTCGAGGCGCTTGTTGTACGCCGCCGTGTAGCCGTAGGCGATGGCGAAGACCAGGCTGAGGGCGTAGGCGAGGAAGATGCGGACGATGGAGTAGAAGGCGTAGAGGGGGAGATGCGCGGGGGCGAGGTGGATGGCGATTTCGGGGATGGCGGCGCTGAACCAGAATTTGGCGATCCAGAGCATGGCGTAGAAACCGGCGAGGAGGGCTGCGGCGACGCTGAGATCGATGAAAAGCGGCCAGGTGCGCTCCATGGCGAGCTGTTTGGAGAGGGTGAAGCGCGGCCTCACGGAACCGGCTCCGGCGCGCGCTCGTGGGCTTCTTCCTGCTCCGGCAGGACGAAGCGGCGTCGGGAGTCGTCCCAGTCGAAGAGCTCGGCATAGCGGCCCCAGCTGATGGCGGTTTCGAGCTGGCGGCGGCACTCATCGTCCGAGAACTGCTCGTCGAGCATGTCGAGGAAAAACTCCTCGGGAACGGAGTGGTCGCTCTTGTTGGCGAGAGCGCGGGTGATCTGGCGAAGGAGCAGGACGTGATCGACGGCGGCCTGGCGGAAGAGCTCCTTCTGCCTGAGGATTTCTGACTCGGCGTAGGCGCGGCCTTCGGGGGTGATGGCGGCGTCGCCTTCTTCGATTTTGAGAAAGCCGAGGAGCTGCGCAGCTTCGACGATGGGGAAGAGGTCGTCGATCTCGAAGCCGAGCTCGTCGGCGAGGCGGTAGATGTCGGTGCGGCCGGCGAAGTCGATGATGAGCTCGAGCAGGCCGGCGATGCCGCCGGGGCGTGCGTGGGGGAGCATCTCATAGCGCATCTGGCGCTGATCGCGGATGCGGCGGCCGCCGGAGAGGACGGGCATCTCGGCGGGAACGACGTCGGGCCGGGTGAGGACCTTATAGATGTAGTCGACGAGCGCGGTGAAGGCGGGGTCCTTGCGCTCGCGGGGCTGGGCGAGGGCGACTTTGAAGTCGGTGCGGACGTGGCCGGGATTGCGGCCGAGGACGATGATGCGGTCGGCGAGGAGCACGGCTTCCTCGATATTGTGAGTGACGAGGAAGATGGCTTTGGTGGGGATGGTCTTCTTCTGCCACAGCTCGAGCAGCTCGCCGCGGAGATTGTCGGCGGTGAGGACATCGAGCGCGGAAAAGGGCTCGTCCATGAAAAGGACTTCGGGCTCGACGACGAGGGCGCGGGCGAAGCCGACGCGCTGGCGCATGCCGCCGGACAGCTCGCGCGGATAGGCAGCTTCAAATCCGTCGAGGCCGACGGTGTCGAGGATTTTGAGGCTGCGGCGCTGGCGATCGATCGCCTCCATGCCGCGGGCTTTCAGGGGCGCTTCGACGTTTTCGAGGACGGAGAGCCAGGGAAAGAGCGCGAAGCTCTGGAAGACGATCGAGACGTTGGGCTGGGTGGAAGAGACGTCCTGGCCGTGCCAGAGGACGATGCCGCCCGAAGGGCGGGAAAGGCCGGAAAGCATGCGCAACAGCGTGGATTTACCGGAACCGGAGGGGCCGAGGAGGGCGACGATTTCGCCGGGGAAAATGGCCAGGTCTGTGGGCGCGATGACCTGGATGCGCGCGTCCCGCGACTGGGCGTAGAATTTCTCCACCTGCCGTGCCTGAATGATCGGTTCGGTCATATGCATCGTGGCGCCCGCAGGATTCCCGGTCATTGCGGCGGGCGGTCATCGCAGAAATATGTCTGTTTTCAATGTAAGATGGGAGGGTTGCCGCAGGATGAAGCATCTCCCGAACCCAGCGTATCATCCCAGGTGCAGGTTCTCCGCGCGGCCCGTCCGGCGATCGGAAGTGCCGGTTTACCTGATTCAGTCGACGACGAGGAATTGGTAAGAAGCGAATGTCCGAACAGCAGGCGGCGAACAATGCGAAACCCAGAGTGCTGGTCGCGGATGACGAGCGCGTGATTGCCGATACCCTGGCAATCATTCTCAACCAAAGCGGTTTCGATGCAACGGCGGTGTACAGCGGGGAAAAAGCCGTGGAGATGGCGGAGGTCCTGCGGCCGGAAATGGTCATCAGCGATGTGATCATGAACGACCTGAACGGGATCGATGCGGCGATTCAGATCCGGGCGATGCTGCCGGGCTGCAAGATTCTGCTGTTTTCCGGGCAGGCGGCGACGGCGGATCTGCTGGACCGGGTGCGCTCGCAGGGCCACGAATTCGAGATCCTGGCGAAGCCGGTTCACCCGCAGGATCTGCTGGCGCGGTTACGCAGCTAAGAGCCTGAGGCGGCAGGCGGCAGCCCCCTGCAGCGACAGTGCAGGCTCGACGAGCGACTCGGCGATTTGTCTGACTGCTGAGCACTGATCCTGTTACGAAGCGAGCAGGCCCGACCGCCAATACGCCGCATGGCAGGCCCGTTCAGACTGCCCTCGTCCGGGGAAATCACCTCCTCTGTCGATCGGGAACTTTTGCCTGCGCGATGGCGTAACAGGGTCCATAGGCGCGGAGAAGTGGATCATGGGTGCCTGAATTCACCACCGAGGCGCGACGATGCGTGTTCTTCCGGACCGGTTCAGGCAGCTCTTACGGAGACTCGGGCGCGCTCCGCTGTTCACATCTCTTACGCTGATCACGCTGGCCCTGGGCATTGGCTCCACGACGCTGATCTTCAGCGTGCTGGATGGAGTTCTGCTCAGGCCGCTGCCCTATCCGCAGTCGGGACGGCTGATCGGGGTCTGGTTCAGCTCCCGGGTGATCAACTTCAAAGACCTCAACTTAGCGCCATTCCTTTACTTCACGATCCGGGACCAAAACAAGACACTCGAAGATATTGGCGCGTACACGGGTGACTCCCTCAGTGTGACGGGGACCGGCGAGCCGGAGCACGTGCGCGGGCTTGATGTGACCGAGGGCGTGCTGCCCATTCTGGGCGTGAAGCCGACTCTGGGCCGGCTGTTCACACGGCAGGATGACACGGCCAGCGCTCCGGAAACGGTGATGCTTTCCTACGCATACTGGCAGAAGAAGTTCGGGGGCGCGCGGTCGGTCATCGGACAGTCGATCACGGTGGACGGCAAGCCGCGGCTGATCGTTGGCGTACTGCCCCGGGGATTTCATTTCCTGAGCTGGGAGGATGCGGCGCTGGTGCTGCCCATGCAGTGGGACCGCTCCACGACAAAGCTCGGCAATTTCAGCTACGAAGGCCTGGCTCGGCTGAAGCCGGGCGTCACCCTTCGCCAGGCCGGCGCGGATCTGCAGCGGCTGATCCCAATCGCCATTCAAAGCTTCCCGCCACCGGAAGGCTACAGCGAAAAGCTGTTTGAGGCGGCTGATTTCAGAACGAGTCTGCATCCGCTGAAGCAGGACGTTGTCGGCGATGTGGGCAATGTCCTCTGGGTATTGATGGGCTCCATCGCCATGGTGCTCCTGATTGCCTGCGCCAACGTCGCGAACCTGCTGCTGGTGCGCGTGGAAGGGCGGCGGCAGGAGCTGGCGATCTGCTCGGCTCTGGGCGCGGGGTGGCGGAGGATCGCCGGCGATCTGCTCTTTGAGAGCATCACTCTCACCCTCATCGGCAGCGCGCTCGGGCTTGGGCTCGCCGTTGCGGGCCTGCGCGTGCTGGTGGCGATGGCCCCTGACCTTCCGCGCATTCACGAGATCGGAATCAACCTGCCCGTGCTGTTCTTTGCTCTGGTCCTGGCGGTCATCACCGGGCTCCTGATCGGGCTGATACCGGTAATCAAATTCTCCGGAGGGCAGCTGAATACCTCTCTGCGCGAAGGCGGACGAGCGCTGAGCCAGAGCCGGGAGCGGCATCGCGCACGGAGCACCCTGGTGGTCGTCCAGGTGGCGTTGGCCCTTGTTCTGCTGATTTGCTCGGGCCTGATGATTCGCACCGTCCGGGCGCTCGAACACGTGAACCCCGGATTCACCGATCCGAATACCCTGCAGACCTTCCGCATCTGGGTCCCCGACACACAGATCCCCGACAGGGATCGGGACCAGTTGATCCATATGGATCAGGACATGATGAACAGGCTCGCGGCCCTGCCGGGGGTACAGTCCGTGGCCCTGACCAGCGCGGTGCCCATGAGCGGATACGATTCGAATGATCTGATCTACGCCGCCGACCGCACCTATCGCGAGGGAGAGATTCCTCCCATCCGGCGCTTCGTGTGGGTCTCGCCGGGTCTGTTCACCACCATGGGAACTCCATTGCTCGCGGGGCGCGACTTTAGCTGGGAGGACAATTACGACAAGCTGCCGGTGGCCATTATTTCGGAGAACTTTGCCCGGGAGTACTGGGGCAGCGCCCGGAATGCGCTGGGCAGGCGCATCCGGACCGGATCAGCGGATGACTGGCGGCAGATCATCGGAGTCGTGAGCAATGTGCACGAGGATGGCGTCGACAAGAAGGCGCCGACCACGGTCTACTGGCCGCTGCTGATGAACAATTTCGACACGCAGAAGGAACGCGTGCAGCGCGGGGTCGCCTTCATAATCCGGACCCCGCTGGCTGGCTCGCAGGCGTTCATGAATGAGGTGAGGCACGTCATCTGGTCCGACGATGCGAGCCTGCCGCTGGCCGATCCCGACACGGTCGGTTACTACTACTCGCAGTCGATGGCGCGAACCTCGTTCACGCTTGTGATGCTGGCGGCAGCGGGAATCATGGCCCTGCTGCTTGGGGTAGTGGGTATCTATGGCGTGATCTCATACTCGGTAACGCAGCGGGCTCGCGAGATCGGAATACGGATGGCGCTGGGCGCCCAGCGGCGAGAGATACTCGGCATGTTTGTTCGTGGTGGATTGCTCCTGACCGGCATCGGGATAGGCTGCGGGCTGGTCGTGGCGCTGGCTGCCATGCGCCTGATGCAGTCGCTGCTGTTCGGCGTCAGTCCCTACGACCCGCTGACCTATGCCGCTATCACGATGGCAATCTTTGCCACGGCGTGGCTGGCCTGCTGGCTGCCCTCGCGCAGAGCTCTGGCTGTGGATCCCGTGAACGCACTGAGAGCGGAGTGAGGCGCAACCTCGGAGCTAACGCCACTTCTTCTGCTTCTTCACTGACCGAGCAGTAGTTCAGGGCATTCCTGAAAGGTGCTGTCCGTCCGGCGGCTCCCGCAGAGTGGGCGCCAGCAGGACAAAGGGCTCACTGACCGGAGGTCCCGAGTAAGGCTCCCTCACTCGGATCGCAATGCCCGCATGGGCTCAATATGCATCGCGCGACGCGCCGGGATGCAGCACGCCAGCATCGCAATCGCCGCCAGGATTGCGGAGACACTCACGTAGGTTGCCGGGTCGGTTGCGCTGACCACAATCAGGCTGCGGAGAAGGTGGGCTGCGGCGAAGGCGCCGGCGAGGCCCACCGCCAGGCCGATGCCGACAATCCAGATGCCCTGCCTGCAGACAATCTTCATAATGTCCCCGCGTCCCGCGCCCAGCGCCATCCGCACACCGATCTCGGCGGTCCGCCGGCTCACCACACAGGAGAGCACCCCGTAGACGCCGACGATGGCGAGGATGAGCCCGAGGATTCCCATGATTCCAGCCAGGGCAGCCGCCACCTGGAAGATGAGCAGACCATTGGGAGAATACAGAGCCTCATCCAGGGTCTTGACTTCGAATACGGGCAGCGTCGGAGCCATGTCGTGGATGGAGCGCTCGGCTGCGGGAATGAACCCTGAGGGATCGCCCGCGGTGCGCATTTCGAGGGTGCTCAGAGAATATCCCTTGCAGTGCTGCAGAAAAGGCACGTAGAAAAAGGGATCGATGGGGCCGGAAAAGCCCTGGTAGCGGACATCTTTCGCCATCCCGATCACGCGCATCGGATGCGCCGAGTCGCTGCTCATCGAAAACTGCCGGCCGATGGGATCCTGATTCGGCCAATACTTCTTCGCCATCGCCTCGCTGACAATGGCCACGTAAGGGCTGTTCTCCCGGTCGGCATCGGTGAAGCTGCGGCCCTCGATCAGCGGGATCTGCAGGGTCCGGAAATAGTCGGTCCCGATTACGTTGTATCCGAGGCTGGGCGGGGCCTGCCCGGCGGGGGGCTGATACCCGCTGACGCTGATCGTATCGGTACCGTCGCTGATCAACCCCATCGGCGTCGCTCCGGCGATTGTTGCCGATTCGACGCCCGGAAGCGCGCGCACGCGCTCGAGGAGTTGCTGATAGAAGTTGCGAGACTGGGGATCCTTATAGCCGATCTCGCCAGGATCCATACTGAGCAGGAGCACGTTCGAGGGATTGAAGCCGAGGTTGGCATGTTCGCTGGCGGCGAGGCTCCGCGTAAACAGCCCCCCGACAACCAGCAGCATGAGCGCACTGCCCACCTGCAGGGTTACGAGCGCGTCGCGGAACCTGCTGCCGCCGCCGGCGACACCGCGCCCGCCTTCCCGCAGGATCAGATTGAGATTGGCCCGCGCCAGACGCCACGCCGGAACGATGCCCACTACAGATCCGGCCAGCAGAGCAATGACTGTCGAGAAAATCAGGACGTGCCAGTCGAAACCGAAGTCGAAATGCACGGGCAGATCGGTGTGCAGGTTCACCGAGCCGAGTATCGCGCTGCCCCACAGTCCCAGGGCAATGCCGGCCGCGCCTCCGAACAGGGCCAGCAGCATGCTTTCCGTCAGCATCTGGCGCATCAGGCGGGAGCGTTTCGCCCCCAGAGCAGAACGAATCACCATCTCGCGTTCGCGAACGCTGGCCCGCACCAGCAGAAGATTGGCGACGTTCACCGAGGCCAGCAGCAGAACCAGGCCCGCGAGGCTAAGGAAAAGTACCGAAACGGTCCGTATCATCGTCGGATCGAGGCCACCGAGCCTGCCTGCGTAGAGGGGAAATGCGCTCAGCGCCGAATCCCTGTCGCTGCGCGGATGCCGGGCCGCGAGGCGATGCGCGAGCACCGAGAGCGTGGCGTCAGCCTGCTCTCGAGAGATTCCCGGCTGCAGGCGGGCATAAACCCGCATGCTGCGGTTGCCGTCCTGATTGAAGGCGGCGAGCGACTCGTTATCAACAGGGACAATCATCGCCAGGGGCAGGTAGAGCTGGATCTGCATCGCAGGTCCCAGCCCGAGATAGTCGCGGGGGAGGACGCCAACGATGGTCATCGGATGATCATCCACTTCGACCTGTTTACCGACAAGGTGCGGATCGCCGGCGAAATGCTGCTGCCAGTATGCGTATCTCAGCACCACGATGGGATCGGCCCCGGGTGTCACCCCTTCCGAAGGACGAAAAAGACGACCCAGAAAAGGCTCGACGCCCAGCGTCTGAAAATAGTCGCCTGTCACAAAGTCGGTAAGTACCCGGTCCGGCTTACTCCCCTGCACGCTCAGAGCGTTGAGGCCAATCCAGTCGGCCATGACACTGGAGAAGACGTTCCGGGCTCCATCGCGCAGTTCCCGATACTCGGGGAGGGAAAGGTTCGGTTGCCAGGAACTGTTGTTCTGCTCGAATCCGATTTGGGCAACTCTGCTTTCATCGTGGACGTGGAGAGAACTGAAGAACAGACCGTTGGTGATGCTGAAGATCGCGGTGTTGACCCGATTCCGAGCGCCAGTGTGAGAATCGCGATGGCGGCAAAACCGGGATTGCGGAGCAACTGGCGGAGGGCAAAACGAAGGTCCCGGCCCAGATTCTCAATCAGCACGAAGCTGTTCATCTGCCAGATCTCCTCGCGAACGACGGTCGGATTGCCGAATCTGATATATGCCTGGCGCCGCGCTTCCTGCGGCTTCATGCCCCGTGCCTCGTTGTCTGCGATCTCTTCGGCCAGGTGGGCCTGAACCTCGCGCGCGCGTTCCTCGTCCCACTGGCGGCGGCGGAGATAACGGCGAAGGCTCATTGGCGTTCCCTCATTCCTCTTCAGCGACCCGCGCGGCGCTTCCCAGTACGCGCCCGATCGCCTCGACCATGGCCTGCCAGCGGTGGGTCTCCACGGCCAGCCGCCTGCGCCCGGCCGCTGTCAGCCGGTAAAAGCGCGCCCTGCGATTGTTCTCGCTGGTTCCCCAATAGGAGGAAACCCAGCCGCGATCTTCCAGCCGATGCAACGCCGGATAGAGCGACCCCTGTTCGATCTGCAGGACCTCTTCCGATGTGTGTTCGATGACGTGGGCAATGGTGTGGCCGTGAGCCGCACCCATTCGAAGCGTTTGCAGGACCAGCATGTCGAGCGTGCCGAGCAGCAGTTCCTGGTCTTTTTTCGATCGGACCAATCTTTCCTCCAATAGAACATCTACTGGAGCTGATGATACACCAATAGACGTTCTATTGGAAAGCGGAAAATATTTCAGCGGGCCTGAAAAGGGCGACGCATCGCACCATCAGAAGCGGGTATGCTCGGGTTGCACGCCGGCACCCAGGGCCACGAGTTCGGAATCCGGCGAAGCCGATTCATCCACGAGGGAAAAGGCAGATCCAGCGCAGGCGGCCATCCGCCCGGGGAAAAAGAAGAGCGCCTCGCCCTGGCCGGGGCGCTCATCTTCGTCTGGCGGCCTTCGAGCGCCTGCCGGGCGGTGTTTCTTTGCGGCCTGTCCGCGCGGACGGTACAGGATCCGCGGGATCGACCGTGGGCGGATCCTCAGCGGAGAAAAGTAAACCCGCCCCGAGGCGCGAATCAGAGCGCAAATGCTTCCGTTCGAAAAGAAACAGGCCTGTGACCAGAAGCAGGGCAACTCCGCTCGTCCAGCGAGCCGCCACCGCGTCGCCGGTCGTGATCCAGTTCACCATGACCTGCACGTTTCCCTGCGGGACCGGCACGGCCATCAGGCCGCGCTCTCGCTCGGCGATCGCAGTCAGCGGAACTCCATTCACTCGGACGCGCCAGGCCGGGTAGTATCGGAGCCGCAGAATCAGATACCCGGCGTGCTCGGCGCGGCCCTTGTACCAGCGCTGTTCCGGCATGTGCCCGGATAATTCCTGCCAGCCCGAACTGTTGCAGCTGGCTGCATCGCCGTGCCACGCGGGAGCGGAGCCGACTTCCCCCGGGACTGAAGCGTTCGGAAGGCTGTTCAGCAGACAGGCGTCTGGCACGATCTGCACAACAGGGGGCATCGCTGACTTTCCCGGAGTGTCCGAAGGATTCAGCGACAGGTTCCCCAGGGGGTCGAGCAGAGGATTGCCGTGAGAGTCCACCAAAAGGCTCACGACTGGATACCGGATGCCGGGCGGCGCGTATTCGGGTTTTCCCAGGACGCCGATGCCTTCCCGTGCCGATTCTTCCAGCGATGTCACAATCGAGCCGCATCGAACAAACCACCACTGCGGCGCGGAAAGGGCGATTCCCACAAAGGCGGCAGCACACGCGGCCAGCAGGATATTGCGCAGAAGCTTCCGGTCGAACCAGACGGCCGAGGCAAAACAGACAGCCATCGGAGCTTCCAGAACCACGAGCCAGCGCCAGGGAAACTGCAGCAGCCGCAACGCCGGCAGAGCATTCCATACCGGGCGCGAAACCGGGAACAGCAGAAACAGAACTGTAGGCGGTATCAGAGCCATCGGGAGCCACCACTCACGCTGGCCGGGCATGATGCCGCGTATCCAGACAATCGCGCCTGCGACGAAGGCAATTGCGAGCATAGCCGCAGCAACGTTTGAAACCTGATGCAGGATGAAGTCGTGAGCAGCCAAAAGCGGATTGGCATGGCGGGCAAAGAGCCAGCTGTTTTCCACGGCAAAATTGATGGGATTCACAGCATTGCGTATGCTGACCCAATTCCTTTCCCGGACGGCGGGGATCAGATACAGCGACGCCAGCCCCATTCCCCCGCATGTGCTCACCGTGGCGCGCACCAGCGGTGCTGGCGACCTTTCAAGGAGGGCGGAGGCCAGCGCGAGGGCAGCCAGCAAGTAGGTGGCCATGATGGCCAGCGGGATGTTGCTCAGCCAGACTCCCGCCACCACGAGCGCCAGCGGCGCGGCGGAGCCGTCGAAGGCGCGTTCCAGGAAGTTCCCCGAAGGATTTCGCCTGCGCAGGGCAAAAAGAAGGAGCAGGGGGATCCAAAATCCTCCCGTCAGCTCCGCGAAATCATTGCGCCGGTAGACACTGAACAGCACGTAGCCGAGGAAAATTGCAGCGCAGCCGGCCAGGGTTGCCGGCCCGTCTTCCATTACCTCCCTGGCCAATGCGCGATTGGCCATACCAGTTGCGGCAAGCAGCAGAATAAATGCGGCGAGCGGAACAAAGCTCCACCGCAGGAGCATTCCCAAAACGGCTCCGCCCATCCAGCTGATCGGGGGATAGAAGACAAATTTAGGCTCGCCGGCTCCGAAATTGGAGTAATTCGCCCAATGCGGATAGAAGATGCCCATCGAAATGCTGTGCTCGGCATCGATCCAGGAAATAAAGTGGAATCCGAAATCGCCAGCGCACGAGGGACCAAGCAGGAAGAGCGGTCCAACCGCGAGAACAGCAGCCGTCAGAATGATGACGGGTCCCCTCAAACCCCGGAGACGAGGGAAACGGCTGTTCGGTGTTCCTGATTCCTTAGGTCGGCGTGGTCCGCTCAGGGCAGGACCTCCTTGGGATGCCAGCAGGGCGCGGTCTGGCGCCAAAGGAGTGCAGGCATCCGTCAACCTGCCCAGAATATCGCGCTCGCGACGAACGGGGGCGCGCAAACTGTCCTGAAGGTTGCGGAAGTGGTGAGGTTGGTAATCGGGCGCAGCGGGGAGAGAAGAAGGCCCGACGCAACGCGCTCATGCCTGCCCCCCGGATTTTCGGCCTCTGTGGCACGACTGAAGTCGTGCCCTCATACAGGACGTGGCGATTGCCGGGAGGGAGTGTCGTGCTTTCCCACTTCTGCCAAAACCGGCCGGAGGGTGGTGCACCCGGCGATTACAAATGCGCCGGATCGCCCCGTTCGGTATCCACGTTCAGCTCCTTGAAGGCAGCCTGCGCCTTCTTCGCGTCGAACTTGCCGTCGCGCGCGAGCCTGGAGAGCGTGGCGGTCACGACCGACTCTGCGTTGACCTCGAAGTGCCGCCGCAGGTGCTCGCGGTTGTCGCTGCGTCCGAAGCCGTCCGTTCCCAGTGAAACCATGCGCGTCGTGAGCCACGGCGCCAGCTGGTCGGGCACGGCCTTCATGTAGTCCGTGGCGGCGATGATCGGGCCCCTGGCTCTGGCGAGCGCGGAAAGAATGTAGGGAGTTTTCTCCGGCTTGTCGGGATGCAGGCGATTCCAGCGCTCCACGCCGAGGGCTTCACGGCGCAGCTCGTTATAGCTGGTCACGCTCCACACGTCCGTCTGCACGCCGTACTGTTCAGCGAGGATTTCCCGGGCGCGCAGCACCTCGTTGAGAATGGGACCGCTGCCGAACAACTGCGCCACGGCCTTGCCGCCCGGCGCCGCCTTCAGGCGGTAGATGCCGCGCAGGATGCCCCCGCGCACGCCTTCCGGCATCTCCGGCATGGCGTAGTCCTCGTTGTACATGGTGACGTAGTAGAAGAGATCCTCGCCCTGCTGATACATGCGGCGCAGACCGTCCTGGAGGATCACGGCCATCTCGTAGACGTAAGCGGGGTCGTAGCTGACGCAGGTGGGGATGACGCTCATGAGCAGGTGGCTGTGGCCGTCCTGGTGCTGGAGGCCTTCACCGGTCATGGTGGTGCGGCCCGCGGTGCCGGCCATCAGGAAGCCCTTGCCGCGCGCATCCGCGAACGCCCACATCATGTCACCGACGCGCTGGAATCCGAACATCGAGTAGTACATGTAGAAGGGAATGGTCGGCACCCGGTAATTGGCGTAGCCAGTTCCCGCCGCAGTGAACGAAGCCATCGATCCGGCTTCGGTGATCCCTTCCTCGAGAATCTGGCCGTTGCGCTCCTCACGGTAGTAGAGGAGCATGTCCACGTCGTGCGGCTTGTACTTCTGACCCTCGCTGGCGTAGATACCCACCTGACGGATGGCCGACTCGAGGCCGAAGGTGCGGCCTTCGTCGGGCACGATGGGCACAACGAGCTTGCCGATCTTATCGTCCTTCATGAGGTGGCGCAGGATGCTGACGAAGCCCATGGTAGTGGAGACGGCGCGTCCGCGCGAGCCGCTGGTCCACTCGCTGAAGTCTTCGGGCGGAGGCGCCTGGAAGTCGATTTTCGGCACATCGCGCCTGGGCATGTAGCCGCCGAGGCTCTGCCGCCGCTCGTGCATGTAAACCATCTCCGGCGCGTCCTGCGGCGGGCGGTAGAGCCTGCCGGCGCGGGCGTCGGCTTCCGGAATGGGCAGATCGAAACGGCGGATGAATTCGATGAGGGCGTCGTCGGCGACTTTCTTTTCCTGGTGAGAGGCGTTACGCGCCTGCGTGCTGCCGAGGCCGTAGCCTTTGACCGTCTTGGCGAGGATGACGGTGGGACCACCTTTGTGCTCGGTAGCGCGCCTGTAAGCGTTGTAGATCTTGCGGGCGTCGTGTCCGCCGCGGTGGAGGTGGAAGATCTCGTCGTCGGACATGTGCTCAACGAGCCTGAGCAGTTCAGGATATTTGCCGAAGAATTCGCTGCGGATGTACGCGCCGCCCTTCGCCTTGAAGGCCTGGTATTCGCCGTCGACGCACTCTTCCATGCGCTTGAGCAACAGGCCGGTGTGATCGCGCTCGAAGAGTGCATCCCAGTCCGAACCCCAGATCACCTTGATCACATTCCAGCCCGCGCCGCGGAAGACGGCTTCCAGCTCGTCGATGATGCGGCCGTTGCCGCGCACCGGACCGTCGAGGCGCTGCAGGTTGCAGTTGACGACGAAGATGAGGTTGTCGAGTTTCTCGCGGCGGGCGATGGAGAGCGCGCCGAGGGTGTCAACCTCGTCGGTTTCGCCGTCGCCGACGAAGGCCCAGATCTTGCGCGGCGTGGTCTCGATGAGCCCGCGATGCTCCAGATAGCGCATGAAGCGCGCCTGGTAGACGGCGTTCAGCGGACCAATGCCCATGGAGACGGTGGGAAAACGCCAGAAATCGGGCATGAGCCAGGGATGAGGATAGGACGACAGGCCGGGCGTGTCGCGCAGCTCATGACGGAAGTTGAGCACGCGCTGCTGGTCGAGGCGGCCGAGCAGAAACGCGCGCGAATAGATGCCGGGGCTGGCGTGACCCTGGAAGTAGATGAAGTCGCCGGGCTGATCGCCATAGCTGGCGTGGAAGAAGTGGTTGAACCCGACTTCGAGCAGCGTGGCCAGCGAGGAATAGGTGGCGATGTGGCCGCCGATACCGTGATCCTTTTTGTTCTGGCCGTGGACCATGGCGAGCGCGTTCCAGCGGATGAGGCTCTCGATGCGGCGCTCGAGCGCGCGGTCGCCGGGGTAGGGGACTTCCTCATGCTTCGGGATCGTGTTCACGTAGGGGGTAATCAGCTCGCTGGGCTGCGAGATGCCGGCTTCGCGGGCGCGCTGCTTGAGCGCGGTGAGAAGCTCGGCACCCTGTTCGGGACCCTCTGCAACCACCACGTCATCAAAAGCCTCGATCCATTCGCGAAGTTCCTGGGAAAAATCGGTCTGGGCGGGAACGCTTGCTTTCGTTGTCATAGAACCTCAGTGAAAACTTTTTCGTCGCGGGCGGAAGATGCGGGTTCGGCTGCCGCGAGAATCTCGCGGCGCCAATCCTGCGCCGGCAATCCGCGCGCCTGCAGCCAGTGCTCCAGGTGGTCGACGGAATCCTCTGCCTGTCCGCCGGAGGCCGGCCATGGAGTGCAGAGGATCCGCGTTGGACCCGATCCTTCGCGGGCGCGCACGATCGACTCATGGGCGACGCGGTAAAGCGCGACAACATCCTGGGCGTCGACGGGGATCGAGGTGAGGACGTTTGAGTGCGGGGCGGAGTGGCTGCGGCTGCGAGGCCTGGAGCTTTTCGGGGCGGCGGGCGCGTCCTCCACGAAGAGGATGGGCAGCCTGGCCGCGCTGGCAAGCGCATGCGCTTCGTGCAGAAAATCCGCGCCGGCCGAGAAGATGGCGGTCACGCGCGCGTTCTTCCTGAGTCGGTCCGCAGTGGCGCGGGCGATGGCGGCGATGACTCGCTCGGCGAAGGGCGCTGCGGTCTCGGCGAGGTGAATGCCTCCAGGGATGGGCTGGTCGGTCACCAGCGCGTCGCCGGCGCGCAAATCGGAGCTGACGGCAGCAAGAGCCGCTTCGCGGCCAGCGAGGCCCTGTCCGTGGCCGTTGGCGCGCCGCACTTCAAGGCGCAGGCGGAGGGTCAGCTCGTAAAGCTGGCGGAACTTCGCGTCGCTGATGAGGGAGTGGCCGTGTTTGCCGTTTGCCGCGGCAGACGGGACCCTGCTGCTCGCCTGAATGGCCATGCTTTCGTGTGATGTTCCTCGCGGGGATGCGGATGCGGCCCTCGCTGCACCGGCACGCTGTCAGTGGAGCCGCGCGTGTCTTGCGCCGTTCCAGCTCTTTCAAAATTGTAGCGCAGCATGAGGTGGCCACGCCCGGTCGTGGAGGACGAGTGTGTGTGGTGCGCGGGGGCCGGTCTGCGGAGAAGGGCGAAGGGACCGGCTGAGATTTCAACAATTGTGTGCATAACCCGGTGGATTACTCAGGCTCGGTCGGCTCCGGCGCAGGATTGATGCGCGGTTCAGCGTTCTGCACTCGGAGCGATGCAAGTTGCCGAGCTGGACAGCGGGGGCGGATTCAGGTTGAGTAGTCCGCGTTGATGCGCACGTACTCCGCGGTGAGGTCGCTGGTCCAGAAGCGGCAGCGTCCGCTGCCGGAGCCGACGCGCATGCGGATCGAGTATTCGCGCTGCCTGAGATATTCGTGGGCGGCGCGGACGTCGAAATTCGGCGCGCGTCCGCCGTCGAAACAGATGGGCAGGTCGCCGAACCAGATGGCGATGCTCGCGGGATCGATGGCCGCGCCGGAGTACCCGGCGGCCGCCATGAGGCGTCCCCAGTTGGGATCGCAACCGGCCCATGCGGTCTTGACCAGTGGCGAATGGGCGACGGCCTTCGCGACTTTCAGCGCATCGGCATCGCTGGCCGCGCCCTCAATCTGCAGCTCGACGATATGCGTGACGCCTTCGCCGTCCGCCACAATCTGCTTCGCGAGCGAAGTGCAGACGCCGCTGAGCGCCGCGGCAAAGGCAGGGTCCGACGCCGGCACTTTCAGGTCCGAGGCGCCGGAAGCCAGCAGCAGCACGGTGTCGTTGGTCGAGGTGTCGCCGTCGATGGAGATGCGATTGAAGGACTCCTCAACCGCGTTGCGCAGGAAGGCATCCAGATCGCGAGGCTCGATGGCGGCATCGGTGAAGAGATAGACGAGCATGGTGGCATGGGGCACGAGCTGAGGATGGATCATGCCCGCGCCTTTGCAGACGCCGGCGAGGTGCACCGGCTTACCACTCACGTTGACGGTGGCGTGCGCGACTTTGGGGCGGGTGTCGGTGGTGAGGATGGCGCGCGCGAAGGATTCCGCGTCCGGCGAAAGCGACCTCCGGGCTTCCGGGAGTGCGGCCACGAGCTTTTCGGCGGGGAGCGGGACACCAATGATGCCGGTTGAGGAAGGGAAGACTTCGTGGCCGGGGCAGCCGAAGGTGTCCGCGGCGGCGCGGCAGACCTGCTCGCACGCAGACAGACCTGCTTCGCCGGTGGCGCAGTTGGCGTTACCGGCATTGACGGCGACTACGCGGACACGGCCGCCGCTTCGCACAAGATGCCGGCGCCCCACAGTAATGGGAGCGGCCTGCACCTGATTGGCGGTGAACATGGCTGCCGCGCTGGCGCCCCGATCGGCTACCGCGACGGCAAAATCCGGTTTGCCGCTGGGCTTAATGCCGGCCTTCACCGCCGCGAAGCGAAATCCGCGCGGGAGGGCTTCGTCGGGGATCAGAGGTTCGTCGGTCATGAGATTCCTGAATGTGGGGTCTCTGCATTATCCCAAAATCATTTCTCAGGGGCTAAAGCCCCCGTCAGTTTGCGCGCGTTTCGGCACCCATTCGACTCAGCGCCTGCGCCGCTTCGTTCAGGGCAGGCTCTGAAGTCGTGCCCTGATGCAAGGCGTGGTTTGCGCGGGGACGGGGCCCAGCGCCGCCGGATCCGCCCGAGGCAGGCAGATCCGGGGCACCCGCGTGGGTTTCACTCCCGGGCTCTCCATCAGGTTCGCGGTCTGACATAATTTCCTGGTGATCGAACCCGACTTCCTCCTGATGCGTAATGTGAGCGTGGCGCGGGGCGACAACATTGTCCTGCGCGAAATCTCGCTGCGCATCGCCACCGGCGAGCACGCTGCGATTCTCGGGCCCAACGGCTGCGGCAAATCCACGCTGATCAGGACGATCACGTGCCAGTGTTATCCGATCGTGACCCCGCAGACCGAAGTGCTGCTGCTGGGGCGGAAACGCTGGGATGTCTCGCAGCTTCGCTCCCGCCTGGGGGTCGTCTCCGCGGAGCTGCCGGGCGAACGGACGCCGGTTACCTCGGGGGTGGATGCAGTGATTGCGGGATTTTTCTCCGCGTCCACGCTGTGGCCGAATCTGCATGTCACGCCGGAGATGCGCGTCCGCGCGCAGGAGGCGTTGCACCTGATGATGGCCGAGCATCTCGCGGGCAAGCTGGTGGGAGAAATGTCGGCGGGCGAACAGCGGCGCATCATGATCGCCCGGGCGCTGGTGCACCAGCCGGAGATGCTGCTGCTCGATGAGCCGTCGAATGCGCTGGATCTGGCGGCGCAGCGGGAACTGCGCGAGGCGCTGCGACGGGTGGCGCGGCAGGGAGTGGGCATCGTGATGGTCACGCACCACCTGGCAGACATTATTCCGGAGATCGATCGCGTGATCCTGATGCGCGAGGGGCGCATCTTTGCCGACGGGCCTAAGCGCGAGCTGATCACGGCGGAGACGCTGCGCGCTCTGTTCGGCGTGGAGGTTTCGCTGGTGGAGCACGAGGGGGCGTGGCATTCGTGGTAAGGCTTGCGCCGCCGCCGCCGCCGGCGTTAACGTAAAAGCACACGGGAAAGGAGGATGATCCAGCCAATGAAAAGTTCTGACGGTAGTCGCTGCACGACCCCACGTGAGGTGACTGAGGCTTAGAGGCTCTTCGCAGCCCATAAGTCCTGGCGACCAACCGATTCGCCGAGGCCCCGCGAAGGCGCCTCAGGTCAAACTCAGCAGATCACCGGTGATGAAGGCCCGCATGCCGAAACAGGCTGCGGGTCTTTCACGTTCGGGGCGAAAAGGCAGATATTTGATGTGACCATGGTAAAATGACCATGGTCATGGACTGTTGGCGATGAAAACGGTTCCCGCAGGCAAATTCAAGGCGCAATGCCTTGCTCTGATCGATGACGTTTACGATCACGGAGGCGAAGTGCTGATCACGAAAAGGGGCCAGGTGAAGGCAAAGCTGGTGCCGGTTGAAAAGAAGGAGCGCGAGAGCATCTTTGGCTTCATGAAGGGGAGAGCGAAGATTGTGGGGAACATCCTCGAGCCCGTCATGACCGACGAAGATGTCACGCGCTGGCAACGTGAGTGGGACGAACTGAACCGATGATCCTGCTCGACACGCACGCTGCGATTTGGCTGGCTGTTGAACCGCAGCGGTTGTCGAAGCCCGCTCGGGCCGCGATTGAGGAAAACGCGCCGGCCGGACTGGCCATCAGCGGGCAGTCGCTTTATGAGATCGCGTGGCTGATGGCCCGCCGACGAATCGCTCTCCGGGAGCCGCCGGAGACGTTCCTCGGAGGTCTCGCGAGCCGGTTCCAGGTTTGTCCTCTCACAGCGGCGGTGGCCATTGCTGCCGCACGGCTGCCCGGCGAGTTTCCCTCCGATCCGTTCGACCGGATCATCGCCGCAACGGCCATCGTCGCAGGCGTCCCTTTGATTACGGCGGATCGCCGCATTCGTCGTTCTCGCGCCGTGCGCACTCTTTGGTGATCTCGCCCCTGCCCGTGGGCGGACTTACAATGTCCCCATGGAACCCCTCGTTATTGCAGGAAAAGCCTTTCAGTCGCGGCTGATCGTCGGCACGGGCAAGTACAAGGATGGGCCGGAGACGCAGGCAGCCATCGAAGCGTCGGGCGCGGAGATGGTGACGGTGGCGGTGCGGCGCGTGAACCTCGATCGCTCGCGCGAGTCGCTGCTGGACTTCATCGATCCGCGGCGGTATTTTCTGCTGCCCAACACCGCCGGCTGCTATACGGCGGACGAGGCGGTGCGGGCGGCGCGGCTGGGGCGGGAAGTCGGGATCTCCGACTGGGTGAAGGTGGAGGTGATCGGCGATCAGGCAACGCTGTACCCCGACGTGCAGGCCACGCTGGAAGCGACGCGCACGCTGGTGCGGGAAGGGTTCACGGTTCTGCCGTACACGTCCGACGACGTGGTTTTCGCGCAGCGGCTGGTCGATGCGGGGGCTGCGGCGGTGATGCCGCTGGCTGCGCCGATCGGCAGCGGGCTGGGCATTCAGAATCGCGCCACGCTGCAGATTCTGCGCGAGAAGATTACCGAGGTTCCGCTGATCGTTGATGCCGGGGTGGGCACGGCCTCGGACGCATCGCTGGCCATGGAGATGGGCGCGGACGGCGTGCTGATGAACACGGCCATAGCGGCGGCGGCCAATCCGATCCTGATGGCGGAGGCGATGCAGCATGCAGTGCTGGCCGGGCGCCAGGCGTATGTGGCGGGACGGATGTCGCGCAGGCTGTACGCCACGGCGAGTTCGCCGCTGGAAGGGGTATCGCGGTAATGGGAACTGATCCGTGAGGAGTCAGTGATCCGCATCTTTGCTGATCGTTCGCCGCCGAAGTGCGGTAAACTGCGGATGAAATCCCCCGCGTTCGGCTCTCCTGCGCTGAGGTCTCTTACATGCGTGTTTGCGGTATCGACTGCGGGACCGAAACCACCGGCTACGGCATTGTCGAGTGGGACGATCGCAGCCGCGATCCTCGCCTGGTTTCCATGGGTTTTGGCGGGATCTGCCCTCCGAAAAAGGTGCCTTTGCCGCAGCGTCTGGCCTTTGTTCACGGCGAACTGACCGTGCTGCTGGCAAGTTTCCAGCCGGATATCGTCTCGGTTGAGGAAGTCTTCTATTCCGTCAACGCGAAGTCCGCGCTCAAGCTGGGTCATGTGCGCGGCGTGGTGCTGCTGGCCGCGGCGGCCGCCGGAATCCCCGTTGCCGAGTATGCGCCGCTGACAATCAAGGCCACGGTGACCGGCTACGGTTTGGCAGCCAAGCAGCAGGTGCAGTTCATGGTGGCGCGTCTGCTGGCGCTGCCTGAGGCGCCGAAGCCCGCCGACGCCGCCGATGCCCTGGCCATCGCCATTTGCCACATCCATCACGCCCAGACGCTCTCGCTGCAGGAGGCTCAGGCCGTCTAGCCATGCGCATCCGACCAATTCCTACGCTCCTGGCCGTCGCGCTGGCCGCATGTACTCTGACCGCGGCGCAGTCGCGTGAGACTGCAAAGGCTCCGGCACAGCTTTCCGCCGTTGCGCCGGATTCGGCGCGCATCGTTTATACCTTCGATCAACCGGAACTCCAGCCGCCGCAGTACACGATCACGATCGACGCGAACGGGATGGGACATTTCGTCTCCAAGGCCGGAACTCCGCCTCCCGATGACACCGACGATGTGTATCCGGCGCCGATGGACCGGGAAATTCGACTCGATCCGGCGCTGATGGGCGATCTGTTCGACTACGCACGGGCGCACAGGTACTTCAATGAGAATTGCAACCGCCGCGGAAAGCTGGCCTTTACAGGCAACAAAACGATCTCCTACGTGGGGCCCGAGGGCCGTGGCTCCTGCGCGTTTGTCTGGGCCGCCGATCCCGCGCTGCAGCAGTTGTCCGATCGGCTGAACGCGGTGGCCTTTACGCTGGAAATCGGCCGGCGCCTGGACGTGGAGATGCACCATTACCCGCTCGGACTGGACGCGGAGCTTGAGTCCCTGCAGAACGCGCTGGAAAACCAGCAGGCTTATGATCTGCCGAATATCGCGCCTGAGCTCCAGTACATCGCCAGCGATCAGGATGTGATGAATCGGGTGCGGAGGCGTGCGCTGGCGCTGCTGAGCCGCTGCGAAAACCCGCAGCGGAGCAACTGAAGGCAGAGGACCCGCAGTTGCGGGCGGCCGTCTCCGCATCCTCGCAACCGGTTCACGGCAAAGGATTTTTAACGCCTAAACCCGCCAAAAGCTATGATCGGTTAACCGCTTTTTAATGGCCCCGCAACATTTGCTCTCTACGATCTCGGATGACGGCAATCGCTCGAAATCACGCGCGACCTTCCGGTGGGACACAGGGCAGGTCGTTTGCTTTGGCGATGGTCGCGCGGGTCCATTGCTAGCCAAGGAGGGCGGAGCATGAAGGTTTTGGGTGCGAAAAACAGGAAAGCGGCAGGTCGCAGGAGTGACATCAGCCTGCGCGAAAACAGCAGGAGTGGTTTCAGAGGCTGGTTGCCTGGGGCAGGGCTGGTGCTGGCGCTGATCTGCACGGTGGGCGCGTATGGCCAGACCACCATCACGGGAGCGGGCAGCACCTGGGTGTACCCGCTGGTCGCCAAATGGTCGGCCGCGTATCAGGCGAAGACGGGCATTCAGGTCAACTATCAGTCGATCGGATCGGGGGGCGGAATCGCGCAGATCAAAGCCGGAACGGTGGCGTTCGGCGCCAGCGACATGCCGCTCACCCCGGACGCTCTCAGCGCCGCGGGGCTGATTCAGTTTCCGACGGCTGTGGCCGGCGAGGATCTGGTGTACAACATTCCCGGAATCGGAGCGGAAAAGCTGGTTCTGAGCGGACCGGTGGTTGCCGATATCTATCTCGGAAACATTAAAAAGTGGAACGACCCGGCCATCGCCAGGCTGAACCCGGGTCTGAATCTGCCCGACATGTATATCACCGTGGTCCACCGCTCGGACGGCTCCGGGACGACGTTCACGTTCTGCGATTATCTCTCGAAGGTCAGCCCGGAATGGAAGGAAAAAGTAGGCGAGAATACCTCGGTTGCCTGGCCGACCGGGGTTGGCGGAAAAGGGAATGAGGGAGTGGCTTCGTATGTGGAGCGCATCCGCGGCTCGATCGGCTACGTCGAATACGCCTACATCCTCGAGAATCATCTGGCCGATGCCCGTATGATTAACCGCGACGGCAGGATCGTCGCACCCAGCCTGACGGGCTTCCAGGACGCATCGGCGCACGTGGACTGGACCAGGGCACAGGACTTCTATGTGATCCTCCCTTATCAGCCCGGCCCCGATACCTGGCCGATTGCCGGGTGCACGTGGCAGATCCTGCGGAAGAATGCTCCCAGGGCGTCGAACCAGGCCGTCATGAAGTTCTTCGACTGGGGCTTTGAGCACGGGCAGCAGATGGCCACGTCGATTGCATTCGGCCCCCTGCCGCCGAGTACAGTCAATGCGATCAAGGCCTACTGGAAGAGCGAACTTGGCTACGGCATGTAAGCGCCCGGCCAGCACAACGAACTTTCGGGATAAGGTACCCCTATGAACGATTCGGATGCTGTGGCACAGGCCGGCTTTCGGCCTGTGTCCGCAGAGCCGAAGGCACCGGGCAGGTCATGGCGTCTGTCGGGTGACTTTCTGTTTCACAAGGCGGCGGTGTTTGCGGCGTTCCTGGCCGCGGCGGCGCTCTTTGCCACTGTGATCGCGATCACCATCGACAGCTTGATGTCGATCCATACCTTTGGCATCTGGGGATTCCTGAAATCGAGCCAGTGGAATCCGGTAACCCAGACTTTCGGGGCGTTCCCCTTCATCGTGGGGACGCTGGTCAGCTCGGCCATCGCCCTGGTTCTTGCCGTTCCGGTCAGCTTTGGGGTCGCGGTGTTCATCGCCGAGATTGCGCCCTCCTGGATCAAGAAGCCGATCGCTGGAGCGATCGAGCTGCTGGCGGGCATTCCCAGCATTGTTTACGGCATGTGGGGTCTGCTGGTCTTCGCGCCGGTGTTTGCCAACATGGAGCCGTGGATCAGCAACACATTTGGAGAGATCCCGGGGATTGGGGTGCTGTTTCAGGGCCCGCCGATGGGCATTGGCATGCTGACCGCCGGTATTATCCTGGCGGTCATGATTCTGCCTTACATATCGTCGATTATGCGCGATGTCTTCCTGATCGTGCCGTCGTCGCTGCGCGAATCGGCGTACGCGATGGGCTGCACGACCTGGGAAGTGGCCTGGCACATCACCTTGCCCTACACGCGCTCAGCGGTGATCGGCGGTATTTTTCTGGGCCTGGGGCGCGCACTGGGCGAAACGATGGCGGTGACCTTCGTGATCGGCAACAGCAATATGATTTCATCGAGCTTACTGATGCCCGGCGCGACGATCCCTTCGGTGCTCGCCAATGAATTCACGGAAGCAACCACCAAACTCTATGTGTCGTCGTTGATTTACCTGGGCCTGGTCCTGATCGCGATCACGCTGGTGGTGCGGTTTCTGGCCGTGTTGCTGATACGGCGCCTTGGCCGCGGGGAAGGAGCGTCCACGTGACCGGCGTAGTGCTAAGGCGTCGCATCATCGACGTGACGAGCAAGATCCTGATGGGCCTGGCGACGCTGGTCGGGGTATTTTTTCTCTTATGGATCCTCTGGACGACGCTGAGGTTCGGGGTTGCCGGCCTGCACTGGGATCTGTTTACGAAGGACACGCCGCCGCCTGGCACCAACGGATTCGGCCTGCGCAACGCCTTTGTCGGAAGCCTGATCCTGATGGGGCTGTCCCTGGCGATGGGAGTGCCGGTTGGACTGATGGCGGGCACGTGGCTGGCGGAATATGGCTTTAACAGCCGGATCGCGAACGTCGTCCGTTTCATCAACGACATCATGCTGAGCGCGCCGTCGATTGAGATCGGCTTGTTCGCCTACGCAATCATGGTCGCGCCGATGGGGCATTTTTCGGCGTTGTCGGGCAGTCTGGCCCTGGCGGTGCTGATGGTGCCCATCATTGTGCGCACGACGGACGAAATGCTGAGCCTGGTGAGCGGCGATATGCGCGAAGCTGCGATCGCGCTGGGAGCGCCGAAATCAGTGGTGATTACGCGGGTGACGTGGGTTGCGGCGCGCGCAGGCATCCTCACGGGGGTCCTGATCGGCCTGGCTCGCATTTCCGGCGAAACAGCCCCGCTGCTGTTTACCTGCCTGAACAACCAGTACTTTTCGACCGACGTGATGCGTCCCATGGCCAACATTCCGTATGTGATTTTCCAGTTTGCCCTGAGCCCCTATACGAACTGGCAGCAGATGGCCTGGGCGGCGGCTTTCCTCACGGTTGTGTTTGTGCTGGTGCTGAGCGTGCTGGCGCGCTTTTTTCTCGGAAGGGTGCAGGTGCAGAAATGATTCCCGATCCATCAGAAGGATTCTCCATGCCGAATGTCCCCATTCCCGTCAAACCGACTGCCGGCATCCATACGGCTGCCGGCGCGCGCAGTGGCGTGGCGGCTCGACAGCCTGTAAAAGTCGCCGCGCGAAACCTGAATTTTTACTATGGCAAGTTTCACGCTATCAAGGACATTAACGTGGAAATCCGGCAAAATTCGGTCACGGCGTTTATCGGGCCGTCGGGTTGCGGCAAGTCAACCCTTTTGCGGATCTTCAACCGCATTTACGATCTTTATCCGGGACAGCGTGCCGAGGGCGAGGTGATCCTGGACGGCGAGGACATTCTCACTCCGAAGAAATTCCCTCAGCTGCGGGCCAAGGTCGGCATGGTCTTCCAGAAACCGACGCCCTTCTCGATGTCGATCTACGAGAATATCGCGTTTGGGATTCGGCTGTATAAGAGACCTCCGCGCTCGGAAATGGATCATCGCGTGGAGCATGCTTTGAGCAGAGCCGGCTTGTGGGATGAAGTGAAGGATAAGCTGAACCAGTCGGCGCTGCGGCTTTCCGGGGGTCAGCAGCAGCGGTTGTGCATCGCGCGGGCTCTGGCGATCGATCCCGAAGTATTGCTGCTGGACGAGCCGTGTTCGGCCCTGGATCCGGTGTCCACCGCAAAAATCGAGGAGCTGATGTTCCAGACGAAAGAGAAGTGCACGCTGGTGGTGGTGACGCACAATATGCAGCAGGCAGCGCGCGCGAGCGACTACACCGCGTTCATGCTGAGCGGACAGCTGATCGAATTTAATGAGACATCCACCATCTTCACGAGGCCCTCCGATACGCGCACGGAAGATTACATCACCGGCAGGTTCGGATGAACCGATGATGAGCGCAGGGCGGGAGGCAGGAATGCGTCACTTCGACGAACAGCTTGAAACACTTCGAAACAAGCTGCTGGAAATGAGCAGGCTGGTGCAGTCGGCGATCCGGGAGAGCGTGCACGCTCTCGAGGCGGGCGACGAGTCAGAGGTGCAATCCGTTTACAAACGAGAGAGCGACATCAATCGGCTGGAACTGGAGATTGACGAGATCGCGACGAATATCCTGGCGCTGGACCAGCCCGTAGCCAACGACCTGCGGTTTGTGACCGCCGCGGGCAAGATTAACAACGATCTGGAGAGAATCGGAGACCTGGCCATGAACATCGCGGAGCGCTCCGAGTCGCTGATCCGGCATCCGCACACGGCGGTTCGCACGGATATCCCGAAGTTAGCCGAGCTGGCGGAGTCGATGGTCGGGCAGGCCCTGGAAGCTTTTGTCCGGCGGGATGCCGGCGCCGCGCGGACGGTGCTGGTGTCCGACGACGCCGTCGATGCGCTGCGGGACGCGATTTTCAATCACCTCATCCGCCAGATGAAAAAGAGCTCGGAGTCGGTGCAGGCCTGCGTCGATCTGATGTTTGCTGCTCGCAATCTGGAGCGAATTGCCGATCACGCCACGAATATCGCAGAGTCGGTGGTGTTTATGGTCGAAGGGGTGGACGTGCGCCACCATGGCCTCAGGGGCAGGGAAGAATTGCCGGCAGGCTCGTAAGGAGCCGCGGTGCGGTCGATCAGCGATGCGGCTTTCCGCCTCCGCCGGGGGCCGCGGCTCGCGGCGCACCGCCGGAAGGACGAGGCGCTTCGCCGGAGCGGGACGCCGGGGCCGGACGGGGCGGATGGTAGCCGGGGACTGTCGCCCCTCGATTGCCCGGCACGCCAAACGCTGGTACGTGCACGCTGGGCATGCCTCCGCTCTGTACGCCTGCGGGGGCGAGCTCAGGATGTTCGCGCACCAGCGCGGCGGTGAAGGTTTCGCCGAGCGGACCACGCTGGAGCGGGTGAACGCCGGTTTCTAGCGGAGCGATCATCGTGCCGCTGAAATCCAGCGGGCGCGGCTGCACTCGCCTGGCGCGGTCATACTGGAACGGAGCCGCGTACTGTGCGCCGCGATGAACCGCGATCAGGCGCGGCCGTGGCAGGCCGGGGCCGGGCTTCCGCGGACGCATGGGAGGCCTGTAAGCGGGCGGATGGCTCCCCACTGTGGGATACGGCATCCAGCCGCCGCCGTACAGTCCCCAGCCGCAGTTGCCGGGTGCCCAGATCCAGCCCCAGGCGTTCATGTAATCCCAGGCGCCGCAGTGATAGGGCCACCAGCCCCAGGGATAAGCAGAGATCCAGGTATAGCCAAAGGCGGGGTAGTAACCCCAGTAGCCGTCGCCAAAGGGATCCCAGTCCGCGCCGACGCCGTTCGGCGACCAGACTTCGCCATAGCCTGGGACGTTGTACCAACTGCCGTAGTAGTCGAGATCGTTCCAGGAGGCGTCGTCGGGATTGGTGGTGGAAGCGCGGGCGGTCGTTTCGCTGGATTCCATGTCGGCCAGCGCCTGATCGCGATCGGAATTCCACTGGTCCCAGGAATTGGCGGTGATGCTGTCCGCGACGGTGAACTCGCCAGCCTCATCCGGATCGGTCTGGAAGGTTTGGTCCGGGTGTACGTCGACGGAGACGCCCTCGCCATCGCCGACATGGACTTCACCCTGCATCACGGCCAGCTCGCTGGGGTCGCTGTCCAGATCGACGCGAAAAATGGCGCCCCCCTCTGGCGCAGCGGTTTCCTGATCCAGGCCGACGGCGAACTGGCCGTCGCGTCCGTTCAGCTCGTAGTAGCTGAGGCCGGTGAGCGCATCGATGCGGGTGATGGTATTGCCGAGAGCATCGCGGCGAAGCTGGGTGAGGCGGAAGGAGCTGTTGGGAGCCAGACGGGCGACGCTGCCATCCTCGAATTCGATTTCCAGGCGGCCATCTTCACCGGTGACGAAGCGCATGCCTTCGACGGCGGGCATATTGGGCTCGGCCTGGCTGAAGGCGATCTGACCGTTCTGCCACACCTGCACCTGGCCGGCGACATCGGTGACGCGCACCGCGCGGACGTCGTTCTCTGCCGGGGCGGGATTCTGGCCGGGGGCGGCGGTGGTGGCATCGGCCGGAGGCGGCGGGGGCAGGGTGTTCTGTGCCAGGGCAGCGGCTTCGAGCACCAGGACGAACAGGGCCACCAGCAGCACGATGCGGCGCAGCAGATGGTGGGAGTGCGGATGCCAGGGAAGAAGACGGTACAGAATGCGGTGCTCCATGAGGACACCTCCAGACCACACTCCTTTGTATAAACGCGCGAGGATGGGCGGAAGTTTCGATTTCATTGTCGCACAGGGAGTACGAGGGGTGGAGTACCGGGCCTGAAGGCCCCGAAATTGACGTCCGGCCGGCGCTTTCACGGCTGCCCCGCGGAGCGGGACAGCTTCGCTATTGGAACAGGCTCAGGGGGATGGCGCTGGCCATGGCGGCGTAACCGGCATCGCCGGGGTGGAGGTGGTCGCCGCTGTCGTAAGCGGGCAGGTACGTGAGGGGCGCATCCGGATTGCGCGTGGCCTTGTCGAAGTCGATGACGCCGTCGAAAACGCCGCTGGTGCGGATCCAGGAATTGACGGTTTCGCGAAGCTGCTCGCCTCGCTCGGTGTAGTAGACGGCGCCTCTGAAGGGGGTGAGGGTGGCACCAAAGACCCTGATGCCGTGCTCGTGGGCGCGGGCGACGAGCTGGCTGAGGCCCTGCTCCAGAGCCTGCGCGGTGAGGTTGTAATCCGGCCGATTGGGGTCATGCAGAGTGCCGATGTCGTTAATGCTTTCGAGAACGATGACGTACTCGACGCCGGCCTGAGAGAGGACATCGCGGTCGAATCGGGCCAGCGCATTGGGGCCGACGCAGTAGATGAGGACGCAGTTGCCGCCAATGCCTTCATTCAGGACAGAGAGATCGGCGGTAGCGGGATTGTCGTGGAGGCGAATGGCGAGATCGTCGGGCCAGCGATGATTGGAGTTCTCGGTGACCCAGGCGCCGTCGGTGATGGAGTCGCCGAAAGCGACGACGGCAGCGGCATGCGGCGCAACAGGCTCGACGTCCACGCCGCTGAGGAAATACCAGGAGGCGATTTTCATGGGGGCGTCGAGGCGCGGGGCGTCGACATGATTGCCGGTTTCGATGAAGTTGTCCTGCTGGGCGCTGCCGTGGAAGGAGATGTTGCTGATTTGCTGGAGCGGAAGATAAAGGCTGATGGCCAGATTGGCGAAGGCGGGAGTGGGAAGGTCGACGGGGTCGCTGAGGGCGATCGCCCCGGGCGGGATGACGATGGAGGGCTGGCCGCCGAAGCTGAGAGTGTGCAAAGAGGCTGGATCGATCGCGGTTTCCGCGGAGTTTTCGCCGGGTTCCGGCCCGGTGGGATCGCCGGTGCTGACGGCAATGGTGGCTGCGTCGATGCGCAGAGGCTCCGTGCCGAACTCATTGGTGAAGCGGACGCGGAGGGCCTTGCCGGCCAGCGAGGTGTGGACGATCTCGCGCAGCGTGGAGTCAACCAGGGTGGGGGTGGTGTGCCAGGGATCGCCGTCGTAGGGCGCGGCGGCCCATGCGCCGACCCACGGTGCGGGCGCGGCGGAAGTTTGGGCGGGCGCGGCGGCGTGGGCGGGAATGGGGATGAGAGCAGCGGCGAGTGCGGCGAGCGCGAGGCGAAGCTTCAGAGACATGGGAAAAGAACCCTCCTGCTGGAACAGCGGTTCGTGGGAAGGTCCATGATAACGGCAGGGTACAGAACGCGGGGCGCAGGGATTCCCACGTCTGCCAATTTCGGGCAGAGCCGTTCCGCCTCGCCTCAGACCCGGTTGTGGGGCAGCCGAGTTCCCACCCTGTCGCCCGTTCGACTCGGTCGCTTTCGCGACCTTCGCTCCGGGCAGGCTTCGCGGCGACAAGGGTGGAGGCACCCGAGTTCCCGGATTACTTCTTCGCCTGGGCGAAGCGCTTGTTTACCTCCTCCCAGTTGACGGTGTTCCACCAGGCGGCAAGGTATTCGGGACGCCGGTTTTGGTACTTGAGGTAGTAGGCGTGCTCCCAGACGTCGTTGCCGAGGATGGGGAAATGGCCCTGCATGAGCGGGCTGTCCTGGTTGGCGGTGGTGATGACCTTGAGCTTGCCGTCCCAGATAAGCCAGCCCCAGCCGGAGCCGAACTGTTTGGCCGCAGCATCGTTGAACTGCTTTTTGAGGTCCTCGAAGGACCCGAAGTCTTTTCTGATCTGGTCGGCGATGGCGCCAGTGGGCTCGCCGCCGCCATGGGGCTTCATGATGACCCAGAACATGCTGTGATTGACGTGGCCGCCGCCATTATTGCGGACGGTGGTGCGAACGTCTTCGGGGACGGTGTTGATATTGCGAAGCAGGTCCTCGGCGGAGTGTTTGCCGAGCTCGGGATGCTTCTCGATGGCTCCGTTGAGATTGTTGACGTAGGCCTGGTGGTGCTTGTCGTGGTGGAGATGCATAGTCTGCTCGTCGATGTGGGGCTCGAGCGCCTTGTAATCATAGGGAAGAGCTGGAACTTCGTGTGCCAAAGCAATCCTCCTTGCAGGGTGATGTTGATGATGATTTGTCCGGAAGGGTCGCGCGGGCAGGGTGCGGAGAAGCCCGCGACTGGTGCGCCCTACGATTTTACTGGATGCGTGAGGGAGGATGCAGGGTGCAGGGGCTGCGGGCAGCGTCCTGATTCTGCGTTGATCGGTTTGCAACCTTCGATTGCCCAAATCAAAACGACAGCGCCTGGAATTCCGGCGAACCCTTGGCGAGACCCTGAGGAGAGCCTTTAGGAGCGCATCAGATGTTGAGTCTCAGGAGTCTTGCATTCATCCTGGCGTCAGCGATACGGCGCGCGCGCACTCTGTCCTGCGCTGCTCTCCATCGCTTTCCCGACAGAATTAACGGAAGGAAAAGAAGGAAAGTGGCCACAAATAACCCAATGAAAATCGCTGCAACCGCTCCCACGTGCAATCTCCAGCGCACAGTTTACATCTTCTTACATCTTCCTGGCTCGGACCGGACATCCCGGCGCTGTCCAGCCAGAAAAACAATCAACGCAGATTCAGGAAACTGCCGGGCTGCGTGTCCCGCCGAAACAGATCGGATATCGTGCCACGACAGGAATCCTGCGGAGCGGATGTGCAGCACCCGGAGAGCGGGCGGGATGCGGATAAGGGGCGCTGGCATTTACATTAAAGACGCGGGCTCCCGTCCCATTCTGTGCATCCCGCGGTTCGGTGGCGGCGTCTGTGGCAGTGAGGAAAGGTTGCGCTCATGGATGCGCCGGACTGCGGGCTTTGGCCTGAGAAGCGTCGGCCCGGCGGCGGCGTCCTTTGCTGAACGATCAAATCCCATGATGGACTTGCCGGATTGCCTGACCTGGAAGACGAGAATCGATCTGGATTGACGCCCCCCCGAATCAGCCGCCGGGACCTGTTGAAGCGAGCGGGAGCGGCGAGCGCGCTGGTGCTGGGGCCCTCGCTGCTGGCGCAAAACCAGCGGCAGGCGCCGAAGGTAAAACCCGGCCAGCAGCCGAAGCCGGAGTCGCTGGCAGCCAGGCAGTATCAGCACCCGCCGGGGCAGTTCATCAACCGGCCGCTGGTGCAGGTAACCAAAGAGGGCGAGGCGCTGCTGGATGACATGGAAGGGCGCATCTCGGATTTCTTCTACAACGAGGCGAGCCCGCGGACGGGGATGGTGCGGGATCGGGCGCCGGTGGCGGGACTGTCGCTCAGCCGCGTCTCCAGCATTGCCGCGACGGGTTTTGGGCTGACGGCGCTGTGCATCGCGGACAAGCGGAATTATCTGACGCGTTACGAGTGCGAGCAGCGGGTGGAAAAGACCCTGGCCTTTCTGCTGGAGGATTGCCCGCACGAGCACGGATTCCTGTATCACTTTATCGACATCGAAAGCGGCCAGCGGATGTTCGGGTGCGAGCTGTCATCGATCGATACCTCCTGGCTGCTGTGCGGCATCCTCACCTGCCGGCAGTATTTTGCGGGGAACCAGCGCATCGAGGCACTGGCCACGACGTTCTACCGGCGCGTCGACTGGGAGTGGATGATGAACGGCGGGACGACGCTCTCCATGGGGTGGCTGCCGGATCAGGGATTTCTGGACCACCGCTGGGACATCTACTCGGAGCTGCTGGGGATGTACCTGCTGGCAATCGGTTCACCCACGCATCCGATTCCGCCGGAGACGTGGAATGCACTGCAGCGGCCCGTGATCCAGTTCGGCGGAATTCATTACATCAGCGGTGTGGCGCCGATATTCATTCACCAGTACGCGCAGGCATGGTGCGATTTTCGGAATATCGCGGACCTGCACGCGAACTACTTCACCAATTCCATTGCGGCGACGCGGGCGCACCAGTTGTGGTGCCTGACCATGGGAAGGAAATTTCCCTGGTGGGACCAGAATCTGTGGGGCCTGTCGGCTTCGGACTCGCGCGAGGGCTACCGCGTGTGGGGAGGGCCGCCGACGATGGGTGATCCCGACGGGACGCTGGTGCCGTGCGCGGCCGGTGGATCGATGGTGTTCCTGCCTGCGGAGTGCTCGCACGTGCTCGAGAGCATGCGAGCGGAGTTCAAAGACAAGGTGTATACGAAGTACGGATTCGTGGATGCTTTCCAGCCGCACGCCAAATGGTTCGGGCCGGACGTGCTGGGGATCGATCAGGGCATCATGATGCTGATGGCGGAAAACCAGCGTACGGGGTTCGTGTGGGAACAGTTCATGAAGAATCCGGAAATCGGGCACGCGATGGGGCTGGTGGAGTTCCATCCGGATCCGGACGCGAACGACCAGGTGATGTGAGGGCTGGGGTTATGGGTCGGGGGTCAGACAGCGCGCCGCCGGGGTTCTGCGCTCCCGTCCTGACAGCGATCCATTCATCGAATTCTGATAAAAAGGACTCCGCACCGCATTCGCCGGAATCTATGAGTGCGGGTGCATTTTCCCTCCATGCAAACGTTGAAGAAAGGGTGGCTTCATGGCGGATTCCGCGCCGCGGTATCGATGGATTGACGGTCAGGGCGAGGCGTTTGGGGCGCCCGGGCTGGAGCCGCGCTGGACCTCCAGCGCCAAGGACACGGTGAGCACGGCATATGCGGCGTCCAGCAAGGTGTGGTTCACCGTTTCGCACGGCATTCTGAACGAGATCTACTGCCCCACCATCGACCGGCCGCAGATTCGCGACATGCAGTTTCTGATCACCGATGGAGAGACATTCTTCCATGAGGAGCGCCGCGACCTGATCCACGAATTCGATTACATTGACTCCGGCGCACAGGCGGTGATCGTGCGCAATCGCGATCCGGAGGGACGGTATGCGATTGTGCGGGAGATGATTGCCGACCCGCACTACCCGATTGTGCTGGTGAAGGTGCGCGCAGAGGGTAAGGAAGATTTTGTCGCGCGGCTGAAGCTGTATGCGCTGCTGGCGCCGCATCTGGAGGGCGGCGGGATGGGGAATTCCGCGCGGGTGGCCGATGTGGCGGGCAAGCGGGTGGTGATTGCGTACAAGGACATCATGTCGCTGGCCCTGGCAGCGGATTGCGGGTTCAGCCGGGCCAGCTGCGGGTTTGTAGGCGCGAGCGACGGCTGGCAGGATCTGAAAGACAACCTCCGGATGGACTGGGAGTTCGGATCAGCGCAGAACGGCAACATTGCCATCATGGGCGAGATTCCGGCGGAACACACGCGGGAATTCACGCTGGGGATCGGCTTTGGTGAAGGGCATCATGCGGCGCTGGCGTCGACGATGGGCGCGCTGGCGGTGCCGTTCGAGCAGCATCTGGAGCGATTTGTGGAGCAGTGGCATCGTGTCACCATCCCGCGGCACCTGGGAAAGTGCGCGGGCGATGGCGGGCGGCTGCTGCGCATCAGCCACAACGTGGTGCTGGCCCACGAGGACAAAACGTTTGCGGGGGCGTTCATCGCGTCGGCGTCGATTCCGTGGGGCTACGCGATGGGCGACGACGACCTGGGCGGCTACCACCTGGTGTGGACGCGGGACATGGTGCAGACGGCGACGGCGCTGATGGCCTGTGGTCACCTGGAGACTGCGCTGCGGGCGCTTGTTTATCTGGCGTGCACGCAGAAGCCGGACGGAGGGTTCTCGCAGAATTTTTGGGTGAACGGCGAGCCGTACTGGACGGGGATTCAGCTGGACGAAGTAGCCTTCCCGATCATGCTGGCATGGCGGTTGTGGAAGCTGGACGCGCTCAGGAATTTCGACGTGGTACCGTTCGTCGAACGGGCCGCCGGCTTTCTGGTGCGGTATGCGCCGGTGACGCAGCAGGAACGATGGGAGGAGACGGCGGGATATTCACCATCGACCCTGGCGGCGGTAATCGCCGGATTGATTTGCGCGGCGGACATTGCGCGGGCGCACGAATCGCCGGAGCTGGCGGATTTTCTGGAGCAGCATGCGGACTGGATCGAGGGCCATCTCGAAGACTGGACGGTGACAAACAACGGAGTGCTGCTGCCGGAGGTGAAGCGCTACTACATGCGGATTCGGCCGCCGGAGTGCGGCGATCCGTACGCTCACGAGGAATGCGGCAAGGAGATGGTGCACATCAACAACATTCCGGCGGGTGAGCCGTCGGAATTCGAGGCGCGGGAGATTGTGGATGCGGGATTTCTGGAGCTGGTGCGCTACGGCGTGCGGGCGGCGGACGATCCGCTGATCGCGGATTCGCTGAAGGTGGTGGACGCAACGCTGAAAGTGGACACGCCGCAGGGGCCGTGCTGGCGTCGCTACAACCACGATGGGTATGGGCAGTGCAGCGACGGAGGGCCGTTTCTGGGCAGCGGCCAGGGACGCGCCTGGCCGCTGCTGACGGGCGAGCGCGCGCATTACGAGCTGGCGGCGGGGCGCGACGTGCGCGCGCTGATCGCCACGGTGGAGAAATTTGCCTCCAGCGGCGGGATGCTGCCGGAGCAGGTGTGGGACGAGCTGGATACGAATGGGCTGGTGCTGGGAGGGCCGGCCGGATCGGCGATGCCGCTGGTGTGGGCGCACTCGGAATATCTGAAGCTGCTGCGCTCGGCGGCCGATGGCAAGGTGTTCGATCGCATTCCGATCGTCGAGGAGCGGTACGCGCGAAAGAACCATCCGCCAGGCCGCATTGAGGTGTTCAAGGTGCTGCGGCGGCAGATTCGCAGCCTGCCGGCGGGGAAGATGCTGCGGATTACGTCGGCGGCGCGGTTTAGGGTGCGATGGACGGCCGATGGATGGGCGACGCAGCAGGACCTGGAGAGCACGCAACTGGGCTATGCGGGGTCGTATGCCGACCTGCCGACGGTGAAGGGCCAGACCGGATCGCTGATCTTTACTCTGTACTGGCCGGATGAAGACCGATGGGAAGAGAAGAACTTCGAGGTGGAGCTGGAGGCGTAACTTCGACGCCGAACAGCGGTTTGCGTCATCTGATCAGCTGGAGAGACAATCGAATTTGCGCGTCCGACCATCCTGAAACGACCCACGTTCCGGCGGAAGAGGAGACCAAAGTCTTTATGAACGAAGTGGATCAGTTGTCGATTAACGCCCTGCGATTCCTGGCCGTGGATGCGGTACAGAAGGCAAACAGCGGGCATCCGGGAGCGCCGCTGGGCTGCGCACCCATGGCGTACCTCCTCTTTCACAGGTATATGCGGCACAATCCGAAGCATTCGAAGTGGACGAATCGCGACCGGTTTGTGCTGTCGAACGGCCACGCGTCGGCGATGTTGTACAGCGTACTGCATTTGACGGGCTACAACGTCTCGATCGGGGACCTCGAGCAGTTCCGGCAGTGGGGATCGAACACGCCGGGGCATCCGGAGTACGGCGACACGGACGGTGTGGAGGTTACAACCGGTCCGCTGGGGCAGGGTTTCGCGATGGCCGTGGGGCTCGCCATGGCGGAGAAGCATCTGGCGGCGGTCTACAACCGGCCGGGCTTCGACGTTGTGGATCACACGACCTACATGATGTGCGGCGACGGCGACCTGATGGAGGGGGTTTCGCACGAGGCCGCATCCCTGGCGGGCACGCTGGGCCTGGGCAGGTTGATCTGCCTGTACGACGACAACCTGATTTCCCTCGATGGTCCGACGGAGCTTTCGTTTACCGAGGACCGGCTGAAGCGGTTTGAGGCGTACCACTGGCATGTGCAGATCGTCGAGGACGGGAACGATCTTGAAGGTATCGCGAAGGCCATGGATGCTGCGCGCGCCGTGAAGGACAAGCCATCGTTCATCGCGGTGCGGACGGTGATCGGGTACGGCAGCCCGAAGGCGGGCACCAGCAAGGCGCACGGCGAGGCGCTGGGCGAAGAAGCCGTGAAGGAGACGAAGCGGAACCTGGGCTGGCCGGACGACAGGACATTCTGGGTTCCGGACGAGGCGGCAAAGAACTGGCTGCAGGCCGTGGACAGGGGTGCGAAGGAAGAATCCGACTGGAATGCGCTGTTCGCGAAATACAGGCAGGCCTTTCCGGAGCTGGCGGCGGAGTACATGCGGGTGCAGGAGGGCCGCCTGAAGGATGGATGGTCGCAGAGCCTGCCGCAGTTCCCGGCGGACGGCAAGCCGGTAGCGACGCGCACGGCCGGCAACACCGTGATGAACGCGATTGTGAAGCAGGTGCCGGAGCTGCTGGGCGGCGCGGCGGACCTGTCAACGTCGACGAAGACGGTGATCAGGGACAGCGGGAATTTTCACCTCGACCCGGCGGGGGACAACGTCTACTTCGGCGTGCGCGAGTTCGGCATGTGCGCGATGGTGAACGGCATGGCCGCTCACGGCGGAGTGATTCCGTACGGGTCGACGTTCTTCGTGTTCAGCGATTACGCGAAGCCGGCGCTTCGCATGGCGGCGATCATGAACGTGCGCTCGATCTTTGTGTTCACGCACGACTCGATCGGGCTGGGCGAGGATGGGCCGACGCACCAGCCGGTGGAGCAACTGACGATGCTGCGCGCGGTTCCGCGGCTGACGGATTTCCGGCCGGCGGATGCGAATGAGACTTCGGCGGCGTGGGGACTGGCCCTGGAGCGCAGGGGGCCATCGTTTATGGCGCTCTCGCGGCAGGATCTGCCGCTTCTGGATCCGGTGAAGCAGAAGGTGTTCGAAGGGGTGCGGCGGGGCGCTTACGTTGTGGAGCGCGGGGGCGATGCGCCGGACGTGCTGCTGATCGGCACCGGAGCGGAGCTGTGGCCGGCGATTCGCGCGGCCGAGCAACTGAAGAAGGACGGGATCGCGGCGCGCGTGGTGTCGATGCCGAGCACGAAGATTTTCGACGAGCAGCCGGAGAGCTACAGGGCGGAGATCCTGCCTGACGGCGTGCCGAAGCTGGCCGTGGAAGCGGGCGCAACGCTGGGATGGTGGAAATATGTGGGCCGCGACGGCGACGTGGTCGGGCTGGATCGCTTTGGCGCGTCGGCTCCAGGCGCGACGGTGCTGGAGAAGCTGGGCTTCGGCGCGGACAATGTGGCAGCCAGGGCAAAGGCGCTGGTGGAACGGTCTCGGGCAGAGCAGAAGCGCGAGCCGGCGATGGCAGGTAAATAGCAGGCAGCGGCCGGCCGTCAGCCGTCAGGGATCAGGGTTGAGGGCAGATTTCGCACGCAGGGGTTTCGATGAGACTGGCGATTGGAGCAGATCACGCCGGATACGCGCTGAAGGAAGAAGTGCGCGGGTATCTGGAGAAGCTGGGACAGGAGGTCGTCGACCTGGGCGCGTTTAACGCCGAGCCGTCGGATTACCCGGACTTTGCGGAGGCGGTGGGGCGCGCGCTGCAGGCCGGGCGCGCCGAGCGCGGAATCCTGATCTGCGGCAGCGGCGTCGGCGTATGCGTGGCTGCGAACAAGATGCCCGGCATTCGGGCGTGCATGTGCCACGACCACTATTCCGCACACCAGGGCGTGGAACACGACAACATGAACGTGCTGGTGCTGGGCGCGCGCATCATCGGCTCGGAAATGGCTTTCGACCTGGTCGGTGCGTTTCTCGAGGCGAAGTTCCAGTCGCAGGTGGAGCGATACGTACGGCGGCTGAACAAGGTGCTGGCTATCGAAGCCCGTAACATGCCCGAAACGGCAAAATCGTAGGATCGCGGCGAGATTCGCGATTTCCTCTTCACCGGGCCCCGGCTTTTCTCATCGACAGCTGTTTTCAGGAGATGCCATGAGCGGCATCAGCACCATTCTGTGGGACGTGGGTGGAGTGCTGCTCACCAATGCCTGGGATCGCCAGCAACGCGACGCGGTGGTGCCTCGTTTCGGGCTGGATGCGGCGGTTTTCGAGCATCGGCACGCCGAAGTGGCTGAGGTGTGGGAGAAGGACGAAATCACCGTCGACGAGTATCTGCTGCACACGGTCTTCTTCGAGCCACGGAATTTTACGCGCGCCGATTTTCTGGCGGCGATGCGCGCGGAATCCGGCGTTCTTGCGGACAGCGCGCTGGGAATCCTTCGCGGCCTTGCGGCATCGGATAGGTATGCGCTGGCAGCGGTGAACAATGAGTCGCGAGCGATGAACGAATACCGGCTCGCGCAGTTTGGGCTGCTGGAGCAGTTCAGCGCCTTTTTCAGCTCGTGTTATGTGGGCCGGCGCAAGCCGGACCCGAAGATTTATCGGCTGGCGCTCGATGTGCTGCAGAGCGATGCGGACGAGACGGTTTTTATCGATGATCGCGCCGAGAACGCAGCGGCCGCGGCTTCGCTGGGCATCCGGGCGATTCAGTATCAGGGCTCGGCGAAACTGACCGCGAGGCTGGCGGAGATGGGCGTTTCCGGGACTCGTTAATGTTGGCATTCATTCCCCAGGAGGAATTTGCGACTTATGGAGCTGGGCATTGTTGGGCTGGGCAGGATGGGCGGTAACATGGCGGAGCGCCTGCGTCGTGGCGGGCACAGGGTGGTTGGGTTCGATTTCAGCGCGGAAGCGGTGCAGCGGCTGACGGAGTCGGGGTCGGTGGGCGCACACAGCCTGGAGGAACTGGCAGGCGGGCTCTCCGCACCGCGCGCCATCTGGCTGATGGTGCCCGCGGGCCAGCCGGTGGACGATACAATTGCGAAGCTGGAGCCGCTGCTCGCGAAGGGCGACACGATCATCGACGGCGGCAACTCCCATTATCAGGACAGCCAGCGGCGGCATCGCCAGCTGAAGGCCGGGGGGCTGAATTTTGTCGACGTGGGAACGTCGGGCGGTGTGTGGGGGCTGAAGGAGGGATACAGCATGATGGTCGGCGGCGATGCGGAGCCGGTGGAGCGGCTGTATCCGATCCTTGAGACGCTGGCGCCGGGCAAAGACAAAGGCTGGGGACACGTGGGACCGGCAGGTGCGGGCCACTTTGTGAAGATGGTGCACAACGGCATCGAGTACGGCATGATGCAGGCCTATGCCGAGGGCTTCGCGATCATGGAGCGCAAGGAGGAGATGGATCTGGATCTGGCGCAGGTCGCGGAGGTGTGGCGCTACGGCAGCGTGGTGCGGTCGTGGCTGCTGGATCTGACGGCTGCGGCACTCGGGAAGGATCCGCAGCTGGAAGGGCTGGAGCCTTACGTCGAGGATTCCGGCGAGGGCCGCTGGACGGTGTTCGAGGCGATCAGTCTGAATGTCTCCGCGCCGGTGATTACCGAGTCGCTGCTGAGGCGGATTCGCAGCCGCGAAGAGAATAACTTTACCGACCGTATGATTGCGATCCTGCGCAGCCAGTTTGGCGGACATGCGGTGAAGGCGGAGAAGGAAGAGGCAGCGTGAAACAGCTGAGAAGCGGCCAGCGAGGAACCGATCAGCTGAAAAGCGGGCAGCCAGGGGGCATGTGAGCTTGGGAGCCAGCCAGCTGAAACAGGTGGAGGAAGAGATGGCAACAACAGAAGTAAGGATTTTGCCGGAGGACGTGAAGCAGGCGGCGTCGCTGGCTGAAGAACGCATTCCGGAGCCGGGTGTGGTGGTGATCTTCGGCGCGTCCGGCGACCTGACCAGGCGCAAACTGCTGCCCGCGCTCTTTCATCTGGAGCAGGCCGGGCTGCTGCCGCCACAGTTCCGCATTGTGGGTGTCGCGCGGCGCGATCTGGGCAGGACCTTCGCCGAGGACATGCGGCAGGGCATCCTGGAGTTCGGCGGCGTGAAGGACGGCGAGGAGAAGCTGGACGAGTTCGTTGGCAAAATCGGTTATTACGCGATGAATTTCGACGGGGACAACGGCTATGCGGGGCTGAGGAAGCTGCTGGAGCAGTACGACCGTGATTCCGGAACGCGCGGCAACCGGCTGTTCTATCTGGCGACGGCGCCGGAGTATTTCGCGGACATTGTGCATCGCCTGGGCGCGCATGGAATGGCGAAGCCGGAAGTGGGACATGTGCGGGTCATCATCGAAAAGCCGTTCGGGCACGATCTGGAGAGCGCACGCGAGCTGAACGACGACGTGAATACGGTCTTCAGCGAGAGCCAGATTTTCCGCATCGATCATTATCTGGGCAAGGAAACCGTGCAGAACGTGCTGGTATTCCGCTTTGCCAACGGGATTTTCGAGCCGATCTGGAACCGCAACTTCATCGAACATGTGCAGATCACGGCGGCGGAAAGCATCGGCATCGAGGGGCGCGGGCCGTTCTACGAGAAGGCCGGCGCGCTGCGCGACGTGGTGCAGAACCACATGATGGAACTGCTGTCGTTCATCGCGATGGAGCCGCCGGCAAGCTTTGCGGCGGAGGCGGTGCGGCGGGAAAAGTTCAAGGTGTGGAGCTCGATCAAGCCGCTGAGCATCTTCGACTGCGTGCGCGGCCAGTACGGACCGGGGATCGTGAACGGACAAAAGGTGAAGGGCTACCGCGAAGAGGAGCGCGTGGATCCGCAGTCGCAGACGGAAACCTACGCGGCGCTGCGCCTGGAGATCGAAAACTGGCGCTGGGCAGGGGTGCCCTTTTATCTGCGCGCGGGCAAGCGGCTGGCGAGCCGCGTGACGGAAATCACGATTCAATTTAAGCAACCGCCGATGTTACTTTTTGAAGGGCACACGCATGGCGGATGCGCGGAGATTCAGCCGAACCTGCTGACCATGCGGATTCAGCCTGACGAGGGCATTTCGCTGCGTTTTGGCGCGAAGGTTCCCGGGCCGCAGATGGCGGTCTGTCCGGTGATTATGGATTTTGGATACGCGCAGGCCTTCGGCGCGTCCTCGGCAAATGGGTACGAGCGGCTGCTGCTGGATGCGATGCTGGGCGACGCGACGCTGTTCGCGCACCGCGATGGGGTGGAGACTACCTGGGCCCTGTTTACGCCGGTGATCGACGCGTGGGCGAAGAAATTTCCGCAGACGTTCCCAAATTATGCGGCGGGCAGCTCGGGGCCGGAGTGCGGCGACGAACTGATCGGGCGCGACGGCTATCGCTGGCACTCCGCAGCCCCGAAATCGTAAGGCACAGGCGAGGCGCGGGGGCGGGCGCGGTTCGGCCGCGTAGAATGCGGCCCCGGGCCGGAAATCGGCATTCACGGAACGACAGGAGCCGGATAAGGATCATGGCAAGAACGATTCGTGCCGAATATCAGGTCTTCGACGAGGAAGACGCACTGAACCGGGCCGCGGCGGAGCACCTGGTCCAGGGCATTCAGGCGGCTGTGGCCGCGCGTGGCGTGGCGCGCATTGCGCTCTCCGGTGGAAACAGCCCGAAGCCGGTGTTTGCGCTGCTGGCCAGTCCCGACGCGCCGTATCGCAAAGCTGTTCCGTGGGACCGGCTGTGGGTTTTCTGGGTGGATGAGCGCTGCGTTCCGCCCGGCCATCCTGAGAGCAATTACGGCGCGGCGCGCGAGCTGCTGCTGGAAAAGGTGCCGTTGCCGCCCGAGCACGTGATCCGGATCGAAGGCGAGCTGCCTCCGGCGGAGGCTGCGGCCCGCTATGAATCCGCCATTCGCGGGCACTTCCGGCTGGAAGGTGCAGAGGTTCCCATTTTCGATGTTGTGCATCTGGGCATGGGACCCGACGGGCACACGGCTTCGCTGTTTCCGCACACCGAGGCGCTGCAGGAGATGGGGCGCATCGTGGTCGCAAATGTGGCGCCGCAGCAGAAGCAGAGCCAGCGCGTGACGCTGACGTGGCCGGTCATCAACGCGGGGCGCGACGTCTTTTTTCTGATCGATGGCGCGGACAAAGCCGATCCGCTGGGACGGATTCTGCGCGGGCCGTATGAGCCGGAGACGCTGCCTTCGCAGCTGATCCAGCCACGCAGCGGGCGCCTGCTATTCTTGCTGGACAGGGCCGCGGCGGCGGACTTGCCCGCCAGGGACGCGCAGGGCAGGGGATTACTGGAGATCGAACGATGATTCTGGCCGGGGACGTGGGCGGCACCAAGGTTGAGCTGGCGTTGTACGGCTTTGAGCACGGCCAGTTGGTACACGTTCGCGACACGCGCTTCCCGGCGCAGGAGTTTCATGGGCTCGAGGAGATCGTTCGCAGCTTTCTGTCGGAGAGGGAAGCGCCGGAGATCACGGCCGCGTGTTTCGGCGTGCCGGGGCCGGTGCGCGGCGGGCGCCTGCGCCTGACGAACCTTCCCTGGGTGCTCGACAGTCGTGAGCTTTCCACCGATCTCGGCATTCAGCACCTGTTCCTCATCAACGATCTCGAGGCGAACGGTTACGGCATTCCGGAGCTGAAGCCGGAGCAGATCCTGACGCTGAACGAGGGGGATCCCGCCGCGGTCGGCAATCGGGCTCTGGTTTCCGCCGGAACGGGGCTGGGCGAAGGCGTGCTGGTGTGGAATGGCAAGACGCATGTACCGATGGCTTCAGAGGGCGGCCACTGCGACTTCGCCGCGCGCAATGGTGAGGAAGTGGAGCTGCTCGCGTATCTGAGGAAGAAGCTCGAAGGACGCGTGAGCTGGGAACGGGTGGTCTCCGGGCAGGGTGTCACGAACATCTACACGTTCCTGCGCGATGTCAGGGGAATGGAAGAGCCGGCCTGGCTGAAGGAACGCATGGCGGTCGAGGATCCGAACGCGGTGATCGGCGAAGTGGGCGAGCTGTGCACCAGCGAGCTGTGCGCGAAAACCCTTGAGATGTTTGTCTCCGCGTATGGAGCCGAAGCGGGCAACATGGTGCTGAAGGTGCTGGCCACAGGAGGCATGTACCTGGGCGGCGGCATCGCTCCTAAGATCGTGAAGACCATGCGGGGCGGGGCGTTCATGCGGGCGTTTACCGACAAGGGGCGCATGACGGAGTTGCTGGTGCAGGCGCCGGTGCACATCATTCTGGAGAGCCGCTGCGCGCTGATGGGCGCGGCCGCCTTTGCCGAGGCGCGGGCAGCGGAGATCAGCGGAAAGTCAGTGCGGGCGGCGTCGCGGTAGGCGGACTTGCAGGGCCTGCGGAAAACTCCATACAGTCAGCGCCGACGAAACAGAAACATTCCTCAGCGGCTTCTGAAGCCGGGCTGATTTTGCGCCGGTTTCGGCACCCATTCGACTCACTGTGCTCAGGGCAGGCCGGGAAGCCATTGCGGCGATTCACGGCGTATTTCGACCGGCTGCAGCAGGTGTACGAGACGGCGAACAACCCGCAGATCAGGGAACTCGCTTTGGGGCTGCTGTCAGAATTCCGCGATCCGACGCCGGAACGGCGGGCGCTGGCATATGCCGTCTCCGGCGAGGTGCGCAATCAGGATGCGATCACCCAGTTCAGGACTCCGCTCGGGCAGCGGCAGACGCGCAACCTGGCGTGGGACTTTATCCGGCAGAACTGGAGCCAGGTGCAGGGACAGTTCACCAGCTGGACGGGCGCGTCCCTGGTGGGTGCGACGAGCGACTTCTGCAGCGAGCAGAAGAACCAGGAAGTGGTCGGCTTCCTCACCGCGCATCCGGCGCCGGCGTCGACCAACTCGCTCGAACGGGCGGAGGACCTGATCAACGACTGCGCGCAGCGCAGGGGCCGAATCTGGCGCAGTGGGCGGCGGGCCGGCAGAGGCCGGGCGAACCTGGTTCGATACTGAGCGCGGGGCGCGGCTTCTTCGATAATCGAAGGGTGGCGGGCCAGCGTCCATCCGCAGTCGGTAATTCCGAACTCCTTCGCGAGTACCTGGCGTATCTGCGCGTCGAAAAGGGCCTGCGCCCACTTTCCTGCGAGGCGTACGAGCGCGATCTGCTGCAGTTTGCGGAGTTGCTGGAAGAGCAGCCGGCGACGCTGCTGGACGCGACACAGGCGCAGGTGGCGGCATTCCTGGAACACCTGAAGAAGCATGGAGTGGAGTCGCGGTCGGCGGCGCGGAAACTGTCGTGCCTGCGCGGCTTCTACAAATGGCTGCTGCTGGACAAGCGCATCCGGCGCGATCCGACGCTGAACCTGGAGTCGCCGGCGACATGGAAGGTGCTGCCGAAATCGCTGGCGGTGAGCGAAGTCAGCGAGATGCTGGAGCGAGCGGCGATGGCGGCGGAGCATCCGCGGGCCGATGCCGTGGCGCTGCGCGACCGGGCGATTCTGGAACTGCTGTATGCGGCGGGGCTGCGGGTGTCGGAGCTGACGGGGCTGAATGTGTCCGATCTTTCGCTGGAGGCGGGGCGCGCGCTGGTACGCGGCAAGGGGGACAAGGAGCGAATTGTGCCGGTGGGGCAGCCGGCGGTGGCGGCGCTCGAGCAGTATTTGCATCATGGGCGTCCGGCGCTGGCGCGGCGGCCGTCGAGCCGGCTGTTTTTGTCGGTGCGCGGGCAGGCGCTCAGCCGGGGATGGGTATGGCACCTGGTGAAGCAGAGCGATGGGCAGGCCAGCCCGCACAGATTACGGCATAGCTGCGCCACGCACATGGTGGAGCGGGGCGCGGATCTGCGGACGGTGCAGACGCTGCTGGGACACGCGGACATCGCGACGACGCAGGTGTATACGCATCTGGCGCTGGGGCGGCTGAAGGCGGTGCATCGAGAGCATCATCCCCGCGCAAAACAGCTACGAGGCAGTCAGCTGAAAGGCGGCTAGCCGAAAAGCGGCCGGCTGAGAAACGGTCAGCGAAGAGGCGGTCAGCAGGGCAGAGATGCGGGAGAAGCACAAATCCGAAGCGGCGCGGAGGGTGGAGGAGTTCCTGACCATGCTGGCGGCGGAGCGGAACGCCAGTCCGCATACGGTGCGGGCGTACGCTCGGGAGCTGCACGGGTTTGCCGAGTTTCTCTGCAGGCAGTATGGGGCCCGGCTGGCAGTCGCGAAGATCGAGCACCCGCAGATTCGGGCCTATCTGGGCGAGCTGTACGCGCGTGGACTGGGTAAGGCCTCGGTGGCGCGGGCGCTGGCAGCGATCCGGTCGTGGTTTAAGTGGCTGGCGCGGCAGGGACTGGTGGCGCAGAGCCCGGCGGCGCTGGTGAGCACGCCGAAACTGCCGAAGCATCTGCCGCGCGTGCCGACGATTGAAGAGATGAACCGGGTGGTGGAGAGCGCCGACGATCAGACGGCGGCGTGGCCGGAGCGGGATCGCGCGATGTTCGAGCTGCTGTACGGATGCGGGATCCGCAATGCGGAGCTGGTGGGGATCGACCTCGGAGACATTCAGTGGGCCAACGAGGCGATTCTGGTGCGCGGCAAGGGGCGGAAGCAGCGTCTGGTGCCGCTGGGGGACGCGGCGGCGCAGGCCATACGGGCGTATCTGCCGGTTCGCGGGGCGAAACTGGCGGCGGCACAGAAATCGTCACCGGCGCTGTTACTGAATATGCGGCTGCGTGGGAACACCCGGCTGACGACGCGCAGCGTGGGACGGATCGTGAAGCGGATCGCGCTGGCGCATGGACTGTCGGCGGATGTGCATCCGCACACGCTGCGGCACGCCTTCGGCACGCACATGCTGGAGGAAGGCGCGGACCTGCGGGCCATCCAGGAGCTGCTGGGTCACGCGCGACTCTCGACGACGCAGCGATACACACAGCTGACGGTGGGGCAGGTCGCGACGGTGTACGACAGGACGCATCCACGAGCGAAGCAGCGGTTACGGGACACGGTACAGGCGAAGTCAGGGCGAAACGGATAAGGTCAGAATAACCGGCACCGCAAACAGCCGCATCCCACAGCCGTTATGGCTTCCACGGTCTGGAAGGGCTACATCTCGTTCGGGTTGATCTCGGTGCCGATCCGGCTGTACGTCGCGGGGCGCGGGCATCACGTCAGCTTCAATCAGGTTCATGCGGTGTGCGGAACGCGGATCCGGCAGCAACTGTACTGTCCGCACTGCCAGCGGGTGGTGGGGCGCAGCGAACTGGTGAAAGGCTATCCGGTGAGCGGGGACGAATTCGTCCAGGTGACGAACGAGGAGCTGCGGGCGCTGGAGGCGCAGTCGTCGGAGACGATGGAGATCCTGCAGTTTGTGAAGCTGGCGGAGGTGGATCCGCTGTACTTTCAGACCTCGTACTTCAGCGTGGCGGAAGAGCCGGGACGGCGCGGGTATGCGCTGATCCGGCAGGGGATGGAGCACCTGGATGCGGGGGCGATCGCAAAGATCACGCTGCACCTGAGGGGGCAGATCGTGATGATCCGGCCGTACAGGCAGGGGCTGGTGCTGCACACGCTCTACTATCCGGAGGAAATTCGCGCGGTCGCGGAGTTCGAGAACCAGCCGGAAGTGGAGACCAGGACGGCGGAACCGGAGCTGGCCGAGCAGTTCATGAAGCAGCTCATGGCCGATTTCGATCCGGAGCAGTACAGGGACGAGTACGAGGCGCGGGTGGATCGGTTGATCGAAAGCAGGCAGGGCGAGGCGCCGGTTCCGGCCAAACGGCCGAAGAAGAAGCTGGCGCCGGTGATTGATCTGATGAAGGCGCTGAAGAAGAGCCTGGCGCAGCAGGAAAAGGCTCCGCCGAAAAAGCCGCCGCAGCGGGCAGCGGCAGCAGCGGCACATCGCAGCAAGCAGGCGAGCTGAGGACTGGCTGTCCGGGCGGATGCGCTTCGCGCCTGTTCTTCAGCCTTCGTCCTCTTGGGTCGCTGTGACAGATTTTCGGATCTCCGCCGCGCTGCGGCCGCGGACGAGGAGGGTCCTGGTGCGGCTGTGTTCGCCGCCGGCGATGGCGACGTCGGCGCGGCGCACGGAGAGCAGATCGGCGAGAAATTCGATGAGCGCGGCATGGGCGCGGCCTTCAACGGGCGGCGCGTGGAGGGCGATTTTGAGCGCGGCGTGATCGCCCTCACCCACCATGCCGGCGACGGCCGTGCGGCTGGCGCGGGGCACGACTCGGACGGGAAAACGCGCACCATCGCGGGAATCGGTGACGGGGAGGGGCATGATCACCCCCGGAGTGGGCGCTTGCCGAAGAGCGCGGTGCCGATGCGGACGAGCGTGGAGCCCTCCCCGATGGCGAGCTCGAAGTCTCCGGACATGCCCATGGAGAGAGTGCTGAAGTCGAGGCGCGCGTGCCGGCGGGAGAGCGTGTCGCGGAGGCCACGCAGGCGGCGGAAGCAGAGGCGGGCGGTCTCAGGATGGTCGTCGAAGGGCGCGATGGTCATCAGACCACGGAGGGGCAGGGCCGGCAGATCAGGCAAACGCTCGAGCAGCGCGACCAGTTCCGGGTCTGCCGGATCGAGGCCGGCCCTGGTGGGTTCGGAGCTGAGCCTGATTTCGATCAGGATGGGGAGGGCTTTTCCCAGGCGGCTGGCTGCATCGCTGAGGCGGTCGGCCAGGCGCAGGGAGTCGACTGTATCGACGGCATCGAAAAGCTCGGCGGCCTTCGCCGATTTGTTCGACTGCAGGTGCCCGATGAGGTGAACCTCCGCAGCGACGCCCAATTCGCGCAGGCGGAGGCGTTTTGTCCCGAATTCCTGAACGCGATTCTCGCCAAACAACGAAATTCCGGCCCGCGTGGCCTCGGCGATCGATTCGGCGGCGTGAGTCTTGGAAACGGCCATCAGGCGGACGTCGCTGCGCGAGCGACCGGCGCGGCGGCAGGCAGCGGCGATGCGCTCTTCGACGCGAGCCAGATTTTCGGCGAAGGAAGTCACTCCTTCCATGCTATCCATCCCCGGCGCATCGTTGTTGACTGGTACGGTTCCTCGTTCAATCCGCCGCAACCTGGCCGCCGCATACTGAGGGATGGGCGCTCGAAGTCCGGAGCACAGGTTGGTAGGCTAAGAACAGGGAACAACGATGACATTGATACAGGCCATTCCGATGCTGCGCATCTCGCACGAGGAGTTTCGGCGCGCGGTTCTTCATCCCGCGCCGCGCGTGGCGATTTTCGATTGTGACGGGACTCTGTGGAACGGGGACGCGGGGCTCGGGTTCATGACGTGGTCCATTGAGGCGGGGCTGCTGTCGCGCAACGCCAGCGACTGGATCGACGCACGGCACAGGCTATACCTGCAGGGCCAGGTCTCCGAAGAGACGATCTGCGGGGAGATGGTGCAGGTGTATGCGGGCCTGCGCGAAGACGAGCTGCGGCGTGCCGCGACCCGATACTTCGCGGCGCACGTGGAAGCGCAGATTTTCCCGGAGATGCAGGCTCTGCTGGAGGAGCTGCGAGCCGCCGGCACGGAGATCTGGGCTGTCAGCTCCACGAACAACTGGGTGATTGAGGAAGGCGTGCGGCGGTTCGGACTCGGGGCGGAGCGGGTGCTGGCGGCGCAGGTGCGGGTGCAGGATGGACTGATCGCGAGCGATCTGATCGATGTACCGACCGGCGAGGGGAAGGCCGAGGCTCTGCGGCGTTCGGGCGTTACCGCGCCGGACGCGGTGTTCGGCAATTCCATCCACGACGCGGCGATGCTGGAGATGGCCGTTCGGCCGTTTCCGGTGAACCCGTCGCCGGCGTTGCTGGAGATCGCGGCGCAACGGAGCTGGCCGGTCTTCTATCCGGCGGCCGTGCTGGCCGACCACACCAAATGAGAATCGCGTCGCTGCAGCCGAGCGTGAGCATCATTCTCGATTGCCTCGGCTGCGCGGATGCGCTGGTGGCGTCGACGCGCTGGTGTGTGGCTTCCGTGCCGGCGCTGCGCGAACGCGGCATCGCGGTGGTGCGCGATTCGTGGTCGACGAGCGCGGACGAGCTGCTGGCGGTTCGTCCGGACCTGGTGATTGCGTCGGTTCCGTACCGGAACGAATCGCTGGCGGCGATTCTGAAGGCCGGCTGTCCGGTGCTGGCGCTGGCTCCGCACACGCTGGCGGATATCGAACAGGATATTCGCCTGATTGCGGCGCTGGTCGGCGCCGCGGGCCGCGGCGAGGAGATCATTGCCGAGATGCGTGCCGGAATCGACGAGGTAAGGGCGCGCACGGCTGGCATCTCACACCGGCCGCTGGTGTATTGCGAGGAGTGGGGCAAGCCGCTGATCCACTCGCAGCATTGGGTGAAGGAGCTGGTGGAAGCCGCAGGCGGGGTATTTCTGGGCAGGCCGGGAGCGGTCACGACGGCGGAGGCGGTGGCGGCTGCTGATCCCGAGATGGTGGTTGCCGCCTGGTGCGGGGCGGGCGACCGGGTACCGCTCAGGAAGCTGGCGGCGCGGCCAGGCTGGACGCAGACGCGGGCGGTGCGGTCAGGGCGGGTGTTCTGCATCGCGGACGAGCTGCTGAACACGCCAGCTCCGACGCTGCTCGGCGGCCTGGCGGCGCTGGCCTGGGCGCTCCATCCTGACGTTTTTGGTGCGGCGAACGGAATTCGAAGCTTCGCCATGAGTCCCATGGCGTCGGGGGGCGTCTAAACCAGCAGGAAATATGGGGGATACGGGCCAAAACGGAGCAATGAAACCCGTCCGTTACGTGGCGGCGGGGCTGATCCTGCGCGGATCCGAGGTGCTGATTTGCCAGCGGCGGGCGGGGTCGGCGCTGGCGCTGAAGTGGGAATTCCCCGGGGGCAAAATTGAGCCAGGCGAGTCGGCGGAACAGGCGCTGCGGCGCGAACTGGACGAGGAGCTGGGCATCGCGGCGGAAGTGGGCGCGCGCATCGCGCATGTGCGGCACAACTACCGCAACGGCGGCGCCGTCGACCTGGAATTTTTCGCCGTGCATCGGTTTGAGGGCGAGCTGGTCAACCGCGTCTTCGAAGACATGCGTTGGTCGGCGCTGAAGGATCTGCCTGGGTATGATTTTCTGCCGGCGGACCGGGATCTGGTGCGGGATCTGGCGGCGGGCAAGCTGCTGTGAGGCAGCCAACGGCTGATTCTCAGCTCCTGTGCGGCCAGAACTGCTGAACCATGAGTATGACGGAGAGGACGCTGACGACGACCGTCGTCGCCCAGGCGACGGCGTTGAACCAGTGCGAGTTGACGAAATCGCCCATCAGGTCTTTGCGGTTGATGAGCAACAGCATGAGGACAATCACCAGCGGCAGCAGGATGCCGTTCAGCGCCTGCGACTCAATGGACCACTGGATGAGCGGGAAGTTGGGGATCAGCACGACGGCTGCGCCGCCGACGATCAGCAGCGTGTAGAGCCAGTAGAAAAAGGGCGCTTCGCGAAAGCGCTTATCCACGCCCGACTCGACCCCAAGGCCTTCGCATACCACGTAGGCCGTGGAAATGGGAAGGACCGAGGCGGCGAAGAAGCCGGCGTTGAACAGGCCGAAAGAAAACAGGATGAACGCATACTTGCCGGCCAGCGGCTTCATGGCTTCCGCGGCGTCGGCGGGGTCGTGAATGGCGCCCATACCGTGCACATACAGAGTGGCGGCGCAGACGACGATAATGAACCAGGCGACCACGTCGGTGAAGATGGAGCCGACGATCACATCAAGGCGCGAAGCGGCATATTCGCGCGCCGTCACGCCCTTCTCGACAATGGAGGATTGCAGGTAAAACTGCATCCACGGCGCGATGGTGGTGCCGATGACGGTGATCACCATGAAGACATAGGCGTGATCGCGCAGAACGGACATGGCCGGCAGGTGGATGGTGGCTTCTGCGGCGACGCGCCAGCCGGGATGTGCCAGAACGCCGGCGATGATGTAGGAGAAATAGAACATCGAGGCGACGAGGAAGATCTTTTCCACGCGCTTGTAATCGCCGCGGACAGCCAGGAGCCACACCAGCAAGCTGCAGATGGGAACGGAGATGTATTTGGAGACGTGGAACAGCTCGAGGCTGCCGGCGATGCCCGCGAATTCTCCGATAATGTTGCCGTAGTTCACCAGCACCAGCAGGAACATGACGATGATGGTGAGCCGCAGGCCGAATTCCTCGCGGATCAGGTCACTGAGCCCCTTGCCGGTCACGGCGCCCATGCGCGAGCACATCTCCTGCACCACGATCAGCGCCAGGGTGACGGGAATCATGGTCCAGAGCAGGGTGTAGCCGAACTGCGCGCCCGCCTGGGAGTAGGCGAAGATGCCATTGGGGTCGTTATCGACGTTGGCGGTGATGAACCCCGGGCCGAGAACGGCGAGGAAGAGCAGAATCCGGGTTCTCCAGCGCTTCAGCATAAGGGCACAGGCTCGGTTCGCGGGCTCCGAGCCTGCTGGCCCGGCTGCGGCATCCTGAGGGAGCGAAACCTCAGTGTAGGCGAGGACGTGGGATTTGTCCCGACACGTATTCGGGTTCGTGACAGGGTTCCTGAAAGCAGGGGACTGCGACCAGACTGTAGACTGAAATTCAGCATGACGACCAGCTGGTTCCGCCGCATCCGACATTTTGCGCGTCCCACCGCGCTTGCCCTTTTTGCCTGCATGCTGGTTCTTCCGCTGGCCGTTGTGCACGCCCAGGGAACGAAATTGTGGAACGAGTCAACGTTCGACGATTTCGAGCGCGGCACGCCGAACGGCATCGCGATTACCAGCGATGGACATCTGGTACCCGGGCCGGAAAGCACGGCGATCCTGACCACCCCCTCCACCTACGTCTGGTCGGTTGCCGCCGATCGCGAGGGGAATGCATATCTGGGAACCGGGACGCCCGCGACGGTCCTGAAGGTGACGCCTGACGGGAAATCGACCAGGCTGTTCACGAGCCACGATCTGAGCGTGCAGGTGGTGCGCGTGGGTCCGGATGGGTCGGTGTACGCGGCGACGCTGCCTTCGGGCAGGGTGTACAGGCTGAGTCCGGCAGAGAGCGGCGAGACGGATGCGACCGCCAAGGTGGTCTTCGATCCGGCCGACACGAAGGAAAGGCCGAAATACGTGTGGGATCTGGCCTTCGACACGCGGGGAAGGCTGTACGTGGCCACCGGAGGGCCGGCGGCGATCTACCGCGTCTCCAATGGGGCAAAGCCTGAACTGTTCTTCAGCAGCGATGAGGATCACATTCGCTGTCTGGCCTTCGATCAGGCGGGGAACCTGATTGCGGGTTCCGACGGCACAGGGTTGGTTTACCGGATCAGCCCGGCGGGGAAGGGCTTTGTGCTTTACGACTCGCCGAAGAAGGAGATCACCGCGGTGACGGTGGCGCCGGACGGGACGATTTATGCCGCCGGGGTGGGCGACAAGGGCAGGAACAGCCTGCCGCCGCTGCCGGTCACCGGACAGGCGACAGTCACTGCCACCATCACGATCGTGCAGCCGGGTTCGGTGGAAGCCTTCAATGGAAACACGCTGATCCCCAACGGCTCACAGGTTTATGAAATTCCGCAGGGCGACGGGCCGCCGCGGCAGATCTGGGAAGACCGCGACGACATTGTGTATGCGCTTCGGTGGACGCCACAGGGCGTGCTGGCAGCGACGGGAAATCGCGGGCGCATCTATCGCATTCATGACGACGGAACGTTTGCGGACATAGCGCATCTGGAGGCTTCGCAGGCGACGGGCTTTGCCGATACGGCGAAGGGCTGGTACGTGGGGACGGCGAACGCCGGAAAGCTGTACCTGCTGAGCCACGATGAAGCGCCGCAGGGGACCTATCTGAGCGAGGTCTTCGACGCGGGCAGCTTTGCGCAGTGGGGGCGCGCGCAGGTGGAAACCGGGTCGGCGCAAACCATCCGGATGTACGCGCGGGCGGGGAACATCGAGAATCCGGAGCGCGCGTGGAGCGACTGGAACGAGTTCACGCCGAACCTGGGGCGGGTGGGGATTGCCTCGTCGCGGTTCATGCAGTGGAAGCTGGTGGAGCGCCCGGGGAGCCAGGTCAGCGGGGTGGGGGTCAACTACCTGCCGGCGAACGTGCCGCCGGTGGTGGACGAGGTGATGGTGGCGACGGGCGTGCGCGCGGCGGCCGCACAGGCGCAGCCGGGACAGCCGGAGCAGGTGACGATCAGTTTCCCCGCGCCGAACGCGGTGAATTACGTGCAGGATCCCAGTCGGGACCCGCTGCCGGGAGTGAAGGAGCATAACGCGGTGACGGTCCGCTGGGCGGCGCACGATGACAATGGCGACCGGCTGATCTACTCGCTGTTCTACCGAGGTGAGGGCGAGAGTAACTGGCAATTGCTGAAGGATCACATCCGCGATACGTTCTATTCGTTCAACGGGGCGCTGCTGCCGGATGGACATTACCGCGTGAAAGTGGTGGCCAGCAACGCGCCCTCGAACAATCCCGGTCAGGCGCTGACAGGCAGCCAGGTCAGCGACGACTTCGTGATTGACACGACGCCGCCCGCCGTCAGCGGCGTGCAGGCGCAGATGGCGAATGGCAAGGTCCACGTGGCGCTGACCGCAACGGATGCGACTTCGGTGGTGACGCATGCCGAGTATTCGATCGACGCGGGGCGCTGGCAGTACATCGCTCCGGTCGGGGATATTGCGGACTCGCTGACGGAGCGCTTCGACTTCGATGCGCCGCTTCCGCCGCCTCAGCCGGGCTCGGAGACGCCGGCGAACCCGTCGGAACACGTCGTGGCCATTCGCGTTTTCGATCGTTACGGGAACGCGGTCACCATCAAGGCGGTGGTGCGGTGAAGCAGCTCAGGGCGGCAAGCCGGAACCGGCCGATGAGAAGCGGCCAGCGATAAGGCGGCCGGCCAGGAGCCGGTCAGCAAAGCAGCGGTTCGCTCAGGGCGAGGAAGCAAAGAACAAAGTGAAGGCATGAAATTTGAGCTATTTGTTGCGGCGCGGTATCTGCGGGCCAAGCGCCGGCAGGCGGTCATCGGGATCATCACGTGGATTTCGGTGACCGGCGTGGCCGTGGGTGTTGCGGCGCTGATCATTGCTCTGGCGATTACCAACGGCATGCGAAAGGATTTTCAGTCGCAACTGCTGAGCTCCACGTCGGACGTGGACCTGATGCGGACCATGAACGACGGCATCCACAACTGGAGGGCGCTGACGGAGCGGCTGCGCCATCTGCCGCACGTGACGGCCGACGCGCCCGGCATTTACGAGCCGGTGCTGATCTCGCGCGGCGCGCTTTCCGGCGAAGCGATGCTCGAAGGCATCATCCCGCGCGAGGAACTGACGGTATCGGACATGCTGGCGCATCTGGAGTCCGGCAGTCTGGCGCCGCTGAGAAAGCCGACGAATCCGCAGGATGTGTCCGGCGAGGCTACGCCGCCGCTGATCATCGGCGAGGACCTGGCGAATTCGATTGGGGCGCAGGTGGGGGACACGGTGCTGGTAACCAGTCCTCAGGGCGCGCTGACGCCGTGGGGCCTGACGCCGAAGTACCAGCGCTTTCAGGTGGTGGGGATCTTTCACTCCGGCTTTTACCAGTACGATTCGAGCTTCGGCTACGTGAGGCTGGGAGATGCTCAGGCACTCTTCGGCGAGCCCGACCTGATTTCCGAGATCGCTTTCAAGGTCGACGATCTGTACCACGCGGACGCCATCGCCAATGACATTGAAAAGGCCGCCGGGCCTGGCTTTACCACCACAGACTGGATGGAGCAAAACCGCGAGCTGTTTCGGGCGCTGAATCTGGAGCAGGTGGTGACCTTCATCGTCATCGGGCTGATCGTGTGCGTGGCGGCGCTGAACATCCTGATTGCACTCACCATGATGGTGATGGAGAAGACGAAGGACATTGCTGTGCTGATGTCGATGGGCGTGCAGCCGGGGCAGGTTCGCATGATTTTCCTGCTGCAGGGAATGCTGATCGGGGTCATCGGGACTGCGATCGGGCTGGTGCTGGGCTATACCATCGCCTTGCTGGGCCAGCACTACCATTTCATTCATCTTTCGGCAGATGTTTATTCCCTGGACTATCTGCCGTTCGCGCCGCGCATCCTACACGGGGTGATCGTAACGGCCGTGTCTCTGGGGGTTTCGCTGCTGGCGACGCTGTATCCGTCGAGCTCGGCGGCCAGGGTGCTGCCCGCCGAAGCCCTGCGGTACGAATAGGCGACCAGACAACGCAGCGGTTCGGATTCACGGAGCGGAGTCCGGGGAAAGCATGAAAGGGAAAGCCGCCGTTGCCGCCCTGGCGCTGTTGCTGGCTGCGCCGGCGGGGTATGCGTACTCGTTCCTGACGCATGAAACGCTGATCGACATTGCGTGGAAGAGTTCCATCGAACCGGTGTTGCTGCGCGAGTATCCGCAGGCGACGCCGGCTGAGCTCAGGGAAGCGCGCGCGTACGCGTACGCCGGGTCGACCATTCAGGATGCAGGCTACTATCCGTTCGGGCATGAGCTTTTCAGCAATCTGACGCATTACGTGCGCACCGGCGATTTCGTCACGAACCTGATTCGCGACTCACGCAACCTGAGCGAGCTGGCCTTTGCTCTGGGGGCCATGTCCCACTACGTGGGGGACTCGGACGGACATCGCTACGCGGTCAACGTGTCCGTGCCCCGGGAATTTCCGTCGCTGGAGGCGCAGTACGGGCCGGTAGTCACGTACGAAGAGGATCCGCACGCGCATGTGCGGACGGAGTTTGCGTTCGACGTGGATCAGCTCAGTCACGGACGCTTTGCGCCGTCGGGATATCTGCGCAGCGTGGGCTTCAGGGTTCCGTTGCGGCTGCTGAATCAGGCGTTCTGCGACACGTACGGGATTCGTCTGCGGAGCGTGCTGGGGGGTGAATTTGCGTCGATCCGGAGCTACCGGTGGTCGGTGCGGCAACTATTGCCGCGTGTGGGGTATGCCGAGGTCCTGCTGCATCGGCGGAGCTTTCCGCCGGATCCGGATACGGCGCAATTCCGCGCGTTCGCCCAGCGACTGCAGAGGGCGGACAAGGAGAATCACTGGGAGGCGTACCGGAAGCACAACCCGAGCTTTCTGACGCGACTGCTGGCCCTGGTGATTTTCGTGACTCCCGGGGTCGGCGCACTCTCCGACCTCGCGATTCGCGGCCCAAAGGCGGATACCGAGGCCGATTACGTGGCGAGCGTGAACCGCGCAACCGCGGACTATGCGCGGCTGCTGGAGGAAGTGAAGGTCCAGGGAGCGAAGAAATTCGATCTGCCAGACGTGGATCTGGACACGGGGTATCCCACGCGGCCCGGGAGTTACAAACTGACAGATGAGACCTATGCGAGGCTGCTGCGCCGCGTGACTCAGAACAATGCACGGCCGCCACTGGGGCTGCGGGAGAATATCCTCGCGTTTTATGCCGTCCCCGATGCGCATATCGTGACCCGCCGGCATCCGCGGCAGTGGAAGAAGGTGCAGAAAGAGCTGATTGCCCTGCGCCGGATGCCGGCGGCGTGGATTCCGGATGCGAAGTGAGCGGCACACAGGTCCGTTGCGAGCGCCCAAAACCCCCAGGAAATCCGAAGAACCCTCGCGCCGAGGGCCATCCGGCCGGCAGCAGCGTGTATTCTGCCTTTACACATGCAGCGCCTGATAACCGCGGTTGTTCTGATCCCCGTTGTCCTGGTGGTGATTTTTCTGTCGCCGAAACTGCCCCTGTTGCTGATGGGGGTGATATTTGCAGTTTCGGCTCTGGCCTTGTGGGAGTTTTTGGGATTGGCCGATGCGATGGGCGCCAAAACGCCGCGTATGGCGGTGACGATCTGCCTGGCGGTGCTGCTGCTGGCCATTTTCCGGCGCCCGGACCTGATGGCGCCGTTTACGGGAGCACTGGCCCTGGCGCTGTTCATCTATTGCGCCTTTCGTTCGCCGGCGAACCGCGTGCTGGCGGATGCGGCCTCCTCGGTCTTCGGCCTGATCTACATTGGGCTGTCCATGTCGTCGCTCTATCTGCTCTCCACCCAGGGTAATGGGCCGTCACTGCTGCTCTTTCTGTTCCTTGTAGTCTGGTCGGGGGACATCGCCGCGCTCTACATCGGGCGCGCATTCGGCAAGCGGCGGCTGGCGCCCGCGCTGAGCCCGAACAAGACCTGGGAGGGAAGCCTCGCTTCTGTTGCCGGCAGCGTGGCGATCACGGCGCTGCTGGTGTGGGTGGAGCAGGCGCTGAGCGCGCACAACGTGGACACGCTGTCTTACTCCGGAACCCTGATTCACTGGCTCAGCCTGGCGGTTCTGGTGAATATCGGCGCGCAGGCAGGGGATCTGGTGGAGTCGGCGATCAAGCGGGGCGCCGGCGTCAAGGATTCGGGTCATCTGCTGCCCGGCCACGGCGGCATGCTGGACCGCATCGACGCCCTGCTGCTGGCTGCTCCGCTGCTGTGGTACGCTCAGTTAGCCCAGCAGTCGTTCTACATCAGCTGAGAGGCGGCTGGCTAACAGGCGGGCAGCTGAGAGGCGGCCAGCCGGGAACGGGTCAGCGCAGAAGCGGCTGGCGGTCATTGCACAGAAATCGCACGACATTGAAACGCATTGCCATCCTGGGATCGACCGGCTCCATCGGTCAGAGCACGCTGAGCATCGTCGAAAGCTATCCTGAGCGCTTCGCAATTGCTTCGCTCGCGGCGGGCCGCAACCTGGATGTGGCCTATCGGCAATGCCTTCGCTGGCGACCCAGGGTGGTTTCGCTGGCGACCGAAGAGCTCGCTGCGGAGATCGAGCGGCGCCTGCGCCACGACGGCGTTTCCGGGACAGAAGCGGTTTGGGGCACGGAGGGAACGGTTCGCGCCGCGACCTTGCCGGAAGCGGACTTCGTCGTCTCCGCTATCGTGGGCGTAGCCGGGCTGCAGGCAACCTACGAGGCTGTCCAGGCGGGCAAAACGGTCGGCCTGGCGAACAAGGAAGCGATGGTGGCGGCGGGCGAGATTCTGACGGCGGCCGCGCGCGAGAAGAACGTGGCCCTGCTGCCCATCGACTCCGAGCACAATGCGGTCCACCAGTGCATGAGGGCCGGGCGACGCGCGGAAGTGCGGCAAATCTGGCTCACCGCGTCGGGAGGGCCATTCCGTACCCTGCCGCTTGCGGATTTCGACAAAATCACAGTCGAACAGGCACTGCGCCACCCCACCTGGGTGATGGGCCGGCGGATCACCATCGATTCCGCCACCATGCTCAACAAAGGACTGGAGATCATCGAGGCGTGCCGGCTGTTCGACCTGCCGCCGTCCGCGGTGAAGGTGAAGGTGCACCCGCAGTCCACAGTGCATTCGCTGGTGGAATACATCGACGGCAGCCTGCTGGCGCAGATTTCGCTGACGGACATGCGGCTGCCGATCCTCTACGCGCTGAGCTATCCGGAGCGGGTGGAGTCCGATCTGCGGTTCGATATGGCGGAGCTGGCCGAGCTGCACTTCGAAACTCCGGATTTTCAGCGGTTTCCCTGCCTTCGCCTGGCGTACCAGGCCGCGGAGAAGGGCGGCGCGCACGCCATCGCGCTGAATGCGGCCGACGAGGTCGCGGTGGCCGCGTTCCTCGAACGAGCCATCCCCTTTCTGGGCATTCCAGCTACAATAGAAGAGGTACTCGAGACAACCTCGGAGACACATCCGGCGACCATACAGGAAGTGCTGGCGCTGGACTGTGAGGCTCGCGAAGGGGCGCGCGAGGTACTGTCGCGGAAGTTTGCCGCGCGGCGCGCCTGATTGCGGGTTGTCGGGCGCCACACCGGCAGATCCAGAGGTTTTCCGTTTACCCTATGCCATCCGCTCTCGTCTCCATCATCTCGTTTCTCATTGTCCTCAGCATCCTGGTGGTAGTGCATGAGCTGGGCCACTATATCGTCGCCAAGCTGTGCGGCGTGCGCGTGGAGACTTTTTCGCTGGGCCTGCCGCCGCGGCTGTTCGGATTCAAATATGGCGACACCGACTACTGCGTAAGCGCGCTGCCGTTCGGTGGCTATGTGAAGATGGCGGGCGAACTGCCCGGCTCGGAGACCACCGGCGACCCGCACGAGGTCAGCTCGCGCCCGCGCTGGCAACGCATCCTGATTGCCGTGGCCGGCCCGGTGGCCAACTTCATCCTGGCTTTCGCGCTGATGGCCGGTTTCTACATGATGCATAACGAGGTCCTGCTCTATATGGACCAGCCGGCGGTGCTGGACGTGGTTCCCCAGAATTCGGCGGCTGCGCGCGCGGGGCTGCGCAGTGGTGACCGCATCGTGCGCTTTGACGGGGATCGGAATCCCACCTGGGATCAGCTGGGAAGCCGGGCGGCACTGGATGTGAATTCCACTGTGCCCATCACGGTGGAGCGGACCGTGGATGGCCAGACCAGGGAATTCAGCACCGAGCTGTATCTTGCGAATCCGGACAGGAGCGACGACTTCGATGTGTCGACGCTGGGCTTGCTGCCGCGCGAGCAGCCCGGCCCGATCATGATCGAGGATGTGATGCCTGGGGACCCGGCAGCGAAGGCAGGCCTGAAGGGAGGTGACGGTATCGTGGCCATCAATGGCCAGACGGTGCACAGCGTGGCTGCAATCATTGCGCTGCTGAACCAGAACGCCAGTAAACCGGCCAATTTGCTGGCCGAGCGCGATGGGCACGATTTTGCCGTCTCGGTTCAGCCGATTTGGGCAGACTTTGCTTCGGAAGAGCCAGGCTATCGGCTGGGTTTCACCGCGAAGCTGCCGCCGTATCGCGTCGAGCAACTGCCGTTGCCGGCGGCCGTGAAGCAGTCCGTCGGCTACAACGTCCGGAATTCCGGGTACGTCCTCGACGTGCTGTACCGGCTGTTTACCCACCGTGCTGGCGTCCTGCAGCAGCTCAGCGGGCCAGTGGGCATCGCGCGCATGACCGGCGAAGCCGCCGAAATGCATGGCTGGGAGCCCCTGGTTGGGTTGACGGCGCTGATCAGCCTGCAACTCGGCATCATGAATCTGCTCCCGATTCCGATTCTCGATGGCGGCATGATTCTGCTGCTGGTCATCGAGAGCATCCTGCGGCATGACATCCGGCAGGAAGTGAAAGAGCGCGTGATCCAGGTGGCCTTCGTCATGATCATCCTGATCTTCGCGATCATCACAGTGAACGACGTGTCGAAGCTGGGCTTCTTCTCGCGGATGAAGCCGTAGGCGCTCAGCGGGCCAGCGGAGGCGGCTTGTACCCAAACTCGCTCTCGACCGCCGCGGCGACCGCCAGCACCAGCTCATCCTGAAATGGGCGCGCGGCGATCTGGACGCCGATCGGCAGGCCCTCCGCGGATCGAGCCACAGGGACGACCGCTGCCGGCCCCCCCAGCAAATTGAACCACTGCGTGCAGCGCATGGCGTCGAGATACGAAACGCTTTGGCTTTCCACGGTCCAGGAGCGCTCGCCGGGGCGGAACGCGGGGATGGAACAGACCGGGCACAGCAGCACGGGAAACTCGCGCATTTCCTGGAGCAGCCTGGACCGCACCCAGTCCGACTCGACCCATGCATCGAGCAGTGAGCCGGCAGTGAGCGGCGCTTCCGCCTGAGCGATGGCCAGAAAATCGCGGAAGGTGGGGCTGAGTTCCTCCTCGCGGTTGCGGATAGTCGGCTCACAGAGCATTGCGCCGCAGCGAACGAAAAAGGTCCACCACAGGCGACGCGCTGCTTCGAGCGCCTGCGGACGATAACGCTTCACGGTGAAGCCGCGCCGCTCCAGCGCCTGCGCGGCCGCCTGCACAGCGGCTCGCGTTTCCGCGGTGACGGGCACAAGGCCGTCGTCCTCGAACCAGCCAATGGGGAACTGCCGCGCCTCTTCCGGCGTGACCCTGCGATGCGCGACAGGAGCGCTGCCGGGATCTGTGGGATCCTGGCCCGAAAGCGTGGCGAACAAAAGCTCCAGATCGCCAACAGTGCGAGCCATGGGGCCGATGGCGCCCAGAAAGGCGAAGGGACCCTGGCAGGGGGGGAGGTGTCCGGCAGCTGGAACGCGGCCGGCTGTCGGCTTGAGCGCGCAGATGCCGGTGAAGTGCGCCGGCTCTCGGACTGATCCTCCGCTGTCGCTGCCGATGCCGGCGGCGGACAGGCCAGCCGCAATGGCAGCGGCTTCGCCTCCGCTGGAGCCGCCGGCGGAGTACGCGGTGTTCCATGGATTCCGCGTGCTGCCGTAGAGCAGGTTCTCCGTTTCGTAGGCCATCAGGAACTCGGGGCAGTTGGTGGTGCCCAGCAGGACCGCGCCGGCCGCCAGCAGCCGCTCAACGGCGGCCGCGTTTTCCGCCGGGATTTGGCCGCGATTGAGCGTGCTGCCGATTTCGCAGCGACAGCCCGCCACGGATATTGACGATTTGACCGTGACCGGAAGGCCGGAGAGCGCGCCCGGCCGCGGATGGCGCGCCTGAGCGCGAATGCGGTCGGGATCAAAATCGACCAGGGCGTTGAGCTGCGGGTTCAGGCGCTCGATCTGCGCGATGTGCTCTTCGGCCAGCTCCGGCGGCGTGAGGGCGCGGCGGCGCAGCAGCGCAAGTTGTTCCGCAGCGGAAAGCAAAGTGACCGACATAGGCGCGAAGGGCGATTATAGAGCGCAAACCACGCCGTATAATCGGGCGCAGGTGCAAACTGAATCCTCTTGTTCTTCCCCCTGGGCGGAGATTCTGGGGCGCGCCGCGTCTCCGGGTGGTGTGGCTCGCCCAGGCCATGCCGCGGGCCGCCGTGTGCTGGTCACCGGCGCCGGCGGATTTATCGGCGCGGAGATGGTGCGCCTGCTGGCTGCCGGCGGCGCGGGGCAGATCGTTTTGCTGGATACCGCCGAGCAGCCGCTCTTCCGAATCCATGCGGAAATGACGGCGGAGGGACACGGCGATCGCTGCGTGCCGGTGCTGGGCAGCGTTTGCAACCGTAGTTTGCTGCAAGCGGTGTTTGCGGAGTATGGGCCGAAGCTGGTGCTGCACGCCGCCGCCCTGAAGCACGTGCCGCTGATGGAGCGAAATCCGCTGGCGGCGATGGAGACCAACGCTCTGGGCACCTGGCGCCTGGCGCAGGCGGCTCAGGCGCACGGGGCGTGCGCGCTGATCCTGGTTTCGACGGACAAGGCCGTGGCGCCGCACAGCATTATGGGCGCGGCCAAGCGGATCGCGGAGCTGGCGATGCTGGCTGAGGCCGGTCGAGGCGCCATGCGCTGCGCCGCCGTGCGCCTGGCCAACGTGATCGGCTCGCCCGGCAGCGTGGGGCCGCTGTTTCAGGAGCAGATCGCGCGCGGCGGTCCGGTCACGGTCACGCATCCCGGGGCGAAGCGCTACTTTCTGACGCTGGCGGAAGTGGGCGCGCTGCTGGCGCAGGCGCTGAACAGCGTTACGGCAGAGGGCGTTGTGATTCCCGATCCGGGCGCGGCGGTGCGCATCACGGACCTGGCCAGGCGGATGATGGAAGCGGCCGGGCGCGAAGTGCCGATTGTGTTTGTTGGGCTGCGACCGGGTGACAAACTGGATGAGTCCCTGGCGGGGCCCGACGAGCGCGACGTCGGCCCGGCGACACCGGGTTTGCGCCGCGTCCGGAGCCCCGGGGCTCCGGACCTGGCGGTCCGGCTTGGCGAGCTGGAAGCGGCGATTCCTGCGCGCGATCTGCCTGCTTTGCTGCGCGTGACCCAGGAGCTGGTGCCCGGTTATGAGCCGAGCGCGCTGCTGCGCGAATCGATCGCCGAGTTGGCCCGGCCGTGACGCAGCGCCGCATTGCTGTCGTCACCACCTCGCGCGCCGACTACAGCCATCTCTACTGGCCGCTGCGGCTGCTTTCGGAGCATCCTGGCGTCGATTTGCGTGTGATCGCAATGGCTTCCCACCTGTCGCCGGAATTTGGGATGACTGTCCGCGAAATCGAAAAGGATGGATTCGCTCTGGCCGCGCGTATCGAGTCGCTGCTCAGTTCCGACAGCGATGTGGGCATGGCGAAGAGCATCGGGACGGCCGTGCTCTCGCTGGCCGATGCGCTGGGTGCGATGCGCCCCGATCTGCTGCTGCTGATCGCGGACCGTTACGAGATGCTGGCGCCTGCGGCGGTCGCGCTGTCGCTGCGCATTCCCATCGCGCACATCGAAGGCGGCGAAATCAGCGAGGGTGCGATCGACGACGCGGTGCGAAACGCGCTGACGAAGATGAGCCACGTCCATTTCACGTCGACGGAAACCGCCAGAGCTCGCGTGATCGCGATGGGAGAAGAACCGTGGCGGGTGCATCGCGCCGGAGCGCCTTCGCTCGATCACCTGCGCCGCAGCCGCCTGCTCGATCGCCGCGAGGTGGAGGCACTTTGCGGGCTCGATCTGAGCACGCCGCCGCTGCTGGTCGCCTGCCATCCTGTCACACTGGAGCCGGACACGCTCGCGGAGCCCGCTGCTCTGTTCGAGGCACTGGAGCAGCCAGCGGCAGGCACGCCGGTGGTGTTCTGCTTTCCCAATGCCGATGCGGGCAGCCGGGCGCTCATCGAGCGGACCCGGGATTTTCTGGCGCGGCATCCCGAGGGCCGCCTGTTTGTCAATCTGGATGCTGTGACGTACTGGAGTCTGCTGCGCTGCGTGGATGTGATGATCGGGAACTCGTCCAGTGGGATCATGGAGACGGCGTCCTTCGCGCTGCCCACGGTCAATATCGGGACGCGGCAGCGAGGGCGCGAGCGCGCCCGCAACGTGCTCGATGCCGAGGCGAACCCGGCGTGCATTTTGGCGCGTGTGGCGAAAGCCCGCAGCCCCGATTTTCGCGCGTCACTTGCCGGCATGAGCAATCCTTACGGCGACGGCCACGCGGCGGAACGGATCGCGGAGGTTCTGACCTCGGTTCCGCTCGGACCGGCTTTGCTGATCAAACGCGCGGGGCCCATTTCCCCGGAGAATCCCTCATGATCGAAATCCCCCTCTCCGCACCCGATATCACCGAAGACGACCTTGCCGCGGTTACCGCCGTCCTGCGCACGCCGCAGTTGAGCCGAGGGCCGCAGGTCGAGCAGTTTGAGAGCGCGATGGCTTCGTACATCGGGGTGCCCCATGCCATCGCGGTCAGTTCCGGAACCGCCGCGCTGCATCTGGCGCTGCTGGCGCTGGGGATCGGGCTGGGCGACGAGGTCATCGTGCCGTCGTTCGCCTTCGTCGCCGTGGCCAGCGCCGTGCTCTATGTTGGCGCGCGTCCGGTGTTTGCGGACGTTGGGGCTGAGTCGCTGAATCTTTCGCCGGACGCAGTGGAAGCGGCCATCACGCTGCGCACCCGCGCGATCATTGCCGTGCACACGTTCGGCCGTCCGGCCGATCTGCCGGCGCTGCTGGACATCGCGCAGAGGCACAGCCTGATGCTGATTGAGGATGCCTGCGAGGCGATCGGCGCGGAGATCGGCGGACGGCGTGTGGGCAGCTTCGGGGATGCCGCCGTGTTCGGCTTCTATCCGAACAAACAGATCACGACCGGCGAAGGCGGCATGGTGGTTACGCTGCACGGGGAGGCCGCGAACCGGATGCGGGCGTTGCGGAACCACGGCCGTTATGAAGCCCATGCTTCGGGGGCGGATGCGGGCAGCGCGTGGCCGGATCACGTGGAACTGGGGTATAACTACCGGCTGACGGAAATGCAGGCTGCTCTGGGGCTGGCGCAGCTTGGCCGCATCGACTCGATTCTCGCTGGTCGCGAGGCCATTGCCCGGCGATACGCAGAGCTGCTGGGCGGCGATGAGAACCTGCAGCTGCCCGCGGTCGATATTCCCGGCCAGCGCATGAGCTGGTTCGTGTTTGTGGTGCGGCTGATTCAGACGGGGCGCGATGGCGTAATGCGCGCTCTGGCCGATGCGGGCATCGCCACGGGCCGCTACTTCGCGCCCATCCATTTACAGCCTGCTTATTCCGCGTGGCGCGATCCCAAGCCCCTGGCCAACGCGGAGTTCGCCGCCACGCGTACCCTGGCTTTGCCGTTCTTCAGCCGCATCACCGACGATCAGATCTGCCGGGTTTGCGCTGCTTTGCGGGAGTCGCTGCGCGCGGCCGCGTAGCCAGGGTGCCCGGAAGGGGTGATTCGCTGCCGCGAGGCCGGATGCTACGATGGGCCATGCCCGCGAGCCGCAAGCGCGCCACGCCACGATCCCGCGAGCCCGCTGTTCCGGCCGCGCCCGCGGTGGAGCGTGAGCTGGTGATTCTGACCGGGCTGTCCGGCTCCGGCAAGGCTTCAGCCCTGAAGGCCTTTGAAGATCTGGGATATTACGCGGTCGACAACATGCCGGTCGCGCTCATCCCGCACTTTGCGGAGCTGGTGGAGCATTCGCGGGACATCCGGCGCGCCGCGCTGGTGGTGGACGTGCGGGAAGGGCAGAGTCTGGAGCAGTTCCCGGCCATCCTCGAGGATATCCACCGCACACTGCCGACCACAGTGGTGTTTCTTGAGGCTTCGAAGGCGGCGCTGCTGGCGCGCTATTCCGAGACGCGGCGACCGCATCCGCTGGGGCGAGAAGAGCGGGTGACCCGCGCGCTCGGAGAGGAGCGACGCCTGCTCGAACCGATCCGCAAGGTCGCGGATATCGTCATCGACACGACGAAGTTCAATGTGCACGAACTGCGCGCCTACATCCAGAGCAAGTTCGTGCGGGAGAGCGACGGGAAAAGCCTGCTCATCTCCTCGGTGAGCTTTGGCTACAAGAAAGGCGTCCCGCTGGATGCCGACCTGGTCTTTGACGTGCGCTTTCTGCCCAATCCGCATTTCGTGCCGGAGTTCCGCAACCTGACGGGGCGCGATCCGAAGGTGGAGAGCTACATTCTGAGTTTCCCGCAGAGCCGGGAATTTCTGGACCGCGTGACGGAGCTGCTGCTCTTCCTGCTGCCGCACTACATTCGCGAGGGGAAAAGCTACCTGACGCTGGCCTTCGGCTGCACGGGCGGGCAGCATCGGTCGGTGATGATCGCCGAGGAGATCGCGCGGCGGCTGGCGCGGCACGGGTATCGCGCCAAGACGGCGCACCGGGATATGCCCCGGTAAAGCAGAGATCAGATCTCAGAGCACAGAGCTCAGGAAATGAGGCGGCGAGACATCAGTGGATGGGCTGACAGAATGAAATGAAGAGCGCATACGCAGCAGTGTTCCTGGTCTTTGTCTCGGCCTTCGCACAGCGGCCTGCGGCCTCGAATCTGCCCGATGCCGCCCGGGGCTGGATCGGGGTGTGAAGGCTGGACGCGAACAGGAGTTCGCGTTCCGGAACTGAGCATGCGCTGATCGCGGTCGAGGCCGACGGGAACGCGTTGAAGTTCACTTATGACTGGAAATGGGAGAACGGCGAAGAACTGAAGTGGTGGCTCGTGACTGATCTCGATGGCGAGTGCGTGCGGGACACTCAGGTTAACGGGGAACCGATGACCAGCGAGTCCTGTCTGAAGCTGCTGCCCTCCGGCCAGCTCGTGGACGACAACAGAATCGTGCTCGACAGGTACAGTCTGAACCGGGAAGGCGCCCGGTTACGGATTCACAGGGTCAACAGGATCAGTCCCGCAGGAAGGAAGCTGCCGGATGTCGATCTGATCCTTAACCGGATGAGTCAGTAATCGCGCCAATCACGCACGGCATGAGTTTTGTACCCCCTTTTCCTCACCGCCGCGCATTCGCGGCGCTGTATCCGCCCTTCGCGCACGACCTAAAATAGAGCCAGACCCATGGCCGAATTTACCCACCTGCATCTGCACACGGATTACTCCCTGCTGGATGGCGCCTGCGACGTAGAGAAGCTCGTCCAGCGGGTCGCCGGGATCGGGCAGAAAGCTGTGGCCATTACCGACCACGGCAACATCTACGGCGCGGTGCATTTTTTCGACGCGGCGAAGCAACACGGCGTGCAGCCCATCCTGGGCTGCGAGCTGTACATCTGCAGGAAGGAAGATCATCGCGAAGACCCGCAGGGCGACGACTACAACCACCTGCTGGTGCTGGCCGAGAACGAAGAAGGCTACCGCAACCTGGTCCGGATCACGTCGGAGGCTTCGCTGTACGGCTTCTACAGGAAGCCGCGGGTGAGCAAGAAGTATCTGGCCGAGCACGCGCAGGGGCTGATTGGCTTCTCCGGCTGCCTGGCGGGCGAACTCTGCGAAAACCTGATGGCCGGCAAATACGAGGCCGCGAAAGCCACGGCGGGGCAGTATCAGGACATCTTCGGGCGCGGGAATTTCTTTCTGGAGATTCAGGATCAGGGCCTCGAGCTGGAAAAGAAGATCCGTGCGGATTTATTCCGTGTGGAAAAAGAGCTGGGCATCCCGCTGGTGGCGACCAACGACAGCCACTATCTTTGCGAGGACGACGCCCACGCGCATGAGGTGCTGCTGTGCGTGCAGACGGCCGGTTCCATCAACGACCCGAAGCGGTTTAAGTTCGACTCCGACCAGTTTTACGTGAAAACAGCGAGTGAAATGGAGAAGCTCTTCTCGCACGCGCCGGAAGTGGTGAGCCGTACGATGCAGTTCGCCGAGCGCTGCCACTTTAAGCTGAGCAAGGTCGACAATCCGTTTCCGGAGTTTGCCGTGCCGCCGGGGCACACGATCGACAGCTACTTCGAGGAGGTTTGCCGGCAGGGGCTGAAGAAGCGTCTTGAGACGGCGGTGCGGAACCTGGAAATGCGGGGCGTGCTGCGCACTCCCATCCATGACTATGAAACCCGGCTGAACTTCGAAATCGGCATCATCAAGCAGATGAAGTACTCGGGGTACTTCCTGATCGTATGGGATTTCATCAAGTACGCGCGGGACCACGGGATTCCGGTGGGGCCAGGGCGCGGTTCGGCAACCGGCTCGCTGGTCGCGTACGCGATGGAGATCACCAACATCGATCCGCTGCAGAATGTCCTGCTGTTTGAGCGGTTCCTGAATCCCGAGCGGGTGACCATGCCGGATATCGACGTGGATTTCTGCCAGAACCGGCGTGGTGAAGTGATCGAGTATGTAACCCGGAAATACGGACGCGAGCAGGTGGCGCAGATCATCACATTTAACACGATGGCAGCGAAGGCGGCCATCAAGGACGTGGGACGCGCGCTGGATATGCCCTACGGGGATGTGGACCGGATCGCCAAGCTGGTGCCGGCGACCATCGGAATCACCATCGATCGGGCGCTGCAGGATTCACCTCCGCTGCAGGAGGCCTATGAGGGCACGCCGCAGGTCCGAGAGCTGATCGACACGGCGAAGAAGCTGGAGGGGCTGGTGCGCGGCGCGGGCGTCCATGCCTCGGCAGTGGTGATCGCGCCGCGGCCGCTGACGGAACTGGTTCCCCTGAACCGGACCAAGAATGAGGAAATTGTGACCGCCTATGACATGAAGGCGGTCGAAAAAATGGGCCTGCTGAAGATGGACTTCCTGGGCCTGGCCACGCTGACGGTGATTACCGACTGCGTGAAACTGATTGAGCAGACCCGCGGAGAGAAGCTGGACATTGAAACGGTCCCGCTGGATGACCCGGAGACCTTTCGGCGTGTCTTCCACACGGCGCTCACCTCGGGGATTTTCCAGTTCGAATCGCCGGGAATGCGGGACATTCTCCGCCGGTACAAACCGGACACGGTGGAGGATCTGACTGCGCTGAATGCGCTCTACCGTCCCGGGCCGATGGACATGATCGACGATTTCATCGAGCGCAAGTGGGGGCGGCGCAAGGTGGAGTTTCTGCTGCCGGAGCTGGAGGGAATCCTGAAGGATTCCCTCGGAGTGATCGTCTACCAGGAACAGGTGATGCGGATCGCCAATGTGCTGGCCAGCTATTCGCTGGGCGAAGCGGATCTGCTGCGGCGGGCGATGGGCAAGAAAAATGCCGAAGCCATGGCGGAACAGCGGGACCGCTTCATGAGCGGCGCGGCGGCACTGGGACACCCCAAAGCCGCAGTGGGCGAAATCTTCGATCAGATGGAGAAGTTCTCCGGCTACGGCTTCAACAAGTCGCACTCGGCAGCCTATGCGCTGGTGGCGTACCAGACGGCGTATCTGAAGACCCATTATCCGGTGGAGTTCATGTCGGCGCTGCTGACGTCGGAAATCTCCAAGCCGGAAAACGTGGTGAAGTACATCAAGGAATGCCGTGAAATGGGGATTCCCGTGGAGCCACCGGACGTGCGCTGCTCGGGCGCCGACTTCACGCCCAACGGCGACAGGATTCGCTTCGGGCTGACGGCCATCAAGAACGTGGGGCGCAACGCGATCGACTCGATTCTGACCGCGCGCGAGGAGCTGGCGAAGGAGGGAAGGAGCTTCAGCGGGTTCCAGGAATTCTCGGAGAAGATCGACCTGCGCCTGCTGAACAAGCGCGTGATCGAGTCGCTGATCAAAGCCGGCGCGCTCGATTCCTTCGGACGGCGCGCGCAACTGCTCGCCGCAGTCGACAAGACCATGGAGCGCGCTCAGAAGGCACAGCGCGATCACGAGGCTGGGCAGGCAGGCTTATTCGGGATCTTCAACGCTCCCGCCGAGGGCGCGAAGCACGATGACCTGCCCAGCGTGGCCGAGCTCGACGAGAGCCAGCGCCTGCAGATGGAGAAGGAGGTCCTGGGATTTTTTGTCTCCGGACATCCGCTCGACAAGTACGCGGAGAAGCTGCGCAATTTGCCCGGCGTGGTGGACGTGGCGACGGCGCTGGAGATGAAGCCCGCTCCCTCGAACGGCCGCCGCGGCCCGGTGCCGGAGAACGAAATCTCCGTGGCGGGGGTCATCGTCGGGCTGAAAGTGGCCAAATCGAGGCGTTCCGGCGAGCTGTACGCTCAGGCGGCGCTGGAAGATGCGACGGGCAAGATCGACCTGATTTGTTTTCCCAGAGATTACGAACGGCTGGCACAGTCGCTGCGGATTGAAGTGCCGGTGCTGGTGCGTGGGCAGCTCCGTGCCGAGGAGGAAGCCGCACCCAAGCTCTGCGTCTCCGGCGTTCAGGCGCTGGAAGACGTCAGGGTGCGCCTGCCCGGCAACGTCCGCATTCGCATCCCGCTCGACCACGTGAGCGAAACCACGCTGACGGAGCTGCGCGATCTGGTCGTGTCCGCGCCCGGCCCAGCGCGGCTGATGCTCAATGTGGAGCAGAGCGGTCAATACTGCGTGGTGATGGAGCCGGGGGGCATGACCGTCGCGGCGGATCGCGCGTTCATGGAAAAGGCCGAGCTGCTGCTGGGCCGCGGCATGGTGCAGGCGGTGGAGTAAATGCGGGGCAGGCCGGAATCCCCGCCGCGCCCGCCTGCAATACCAGAAGCCATGCGCGAAACCCACGCCCCGGATACTCCGGCGCACGCTCCGCATCGCCGCTGGCGCATCGCCGTGCTGCTGGGCATCGGCGTGCTCATCAACTTCTTCGACCGCGTGAATGTCTCAGTGGCGTTCAACGCCCTCCACGTCCAGTGGGGCATCACCGCCGTCGCTTTTGGGTATCTGTCGTCGGCGTACAACTGGACCTACGCCGTGCTGCAGATTCCGGTCGGCGTGATGCTCGATCGATGGGGCGTGCGCCGCGTAGGCCGCGTGGCCACACTCATCTGGAGCATCGCTTCGTTCGCTTCGGGGCTGGCCACGGGAGTGTGGAGCTTCTTCGCCGCGCGGCTGCTGCTGGGCGTGGGCGAGGCGCCGACCTTTCCGGCCAACTCCAAGGCTGTTGGCTACTGGTTTCCCGAGAATGAGCGCAGCTTCTCCACCTCGCTGAACGATGCAGCGGCCAAGTTCGCGTCGGCCATCGGCATCCCCATCCTGGGCGTGCTGGTTCTCTGGCTGGGATGGCGCTGGAGCTTCCTGTTCACCGGATTTGCCAGCTTCCTGTATTTCCTGCTCTTCTGGCGCATCTACCGCAATCCCAGCGAGGACCGGCGGCTCAGTCCGGCCGAGCGGCAGTGGATGCAGGAGGGCCACGCGCAGCCGGAGTCCGCGCCCGCACATCATGCTCACGGCGCGCCGCTCCGTTACCTGCTGCGCCAGCCGCAGGTGCTTGGCGCGACGATCGGATTCGCCGCGTACAACTACGTTTTCTATCTGGTGCTCACCTGGTTGCCGACCTATCTCACCATGACGATGCACATTCGCCTGCTGGATTCCGCGCTGTACACGGCGGTCCCCTGGCTGGTGGCCACGTTCACCGATCTTTTCGTCGGCGGCTGGCTGGTGGACGCGCTGGTACGCCGTGTCCGGAGGCCGTGGCTGGTGCGCCAGGCCGTGCTGTTGGGCGGGCTGGGCTTCGGCATGGGCATTTACGGAGCGAAGTTTGCCCACACGCCCTGGGGGGCGGTGGCCTGGATCAGCCTGTGCCTGGCGGGTTTGGGCGCGATGGCGCCGGTGGGGTGGTCGGTGCCGTCACTGATCGCCTGTCGGGAGAGTGTCGGACGCATCGGCGGCATCATGAACTTTGCCACGCAACTGGCGGCCATCTCGGCGCCCATCGTCATGGGATACTTTGCCCGCGCGCATAACTTTGGGGCTGGCTTCGCCGTGGCTGCCGTGGTGCTGGCCGCTGGCATCGCCGGTTATGCGCTGCTGCTGGGAAAGCTGCGCGTGATTCCGGAACCGGCGTAGACCGTCGCAACGCCGGGAACGCAAAGGCCTCGCCGGAGCGAGACCTTTCCTGTTTTGCAGGAACCGGTCGGCTGCGCTACTGGTTTTGCGATCCTCCGGACACTTCGACGGTCTGCGTGCCGGTGATCACGGGGCCGTTGGGGGTGGTCATGCGTGCGGTAATGACCGCTTTACCCGGGCCAACGCTCGTGATGATACCGTGAGCGTTCACCGTGGCGACGCTGGTGTCACTCGACTCCCAGGTCACCTCGCGGCTCAGGTCTGCCGATCCCCGCCCCCCAGGGTAGATTCCGATGGCGAGTGGCTGCTCAGTGTCGCCGGGGCTGGTCAGGGTTGCGCTTCCGGGAACGATGCTCAGCGAGGAGGGTAATCGCGGAGAGAAGGATGACGAACTGGAACCGCAGGGATTCGCGACCTGAATGTTGGAAGTAGCCACCAATACGCCGAACTCGCCCTGCGTGGTCGCCTCGAGGTTGCTGGTCCCAATTGCGACTGTCCCCGCGGTCAGCAGTCCGGAGGAATTGATGGATGCCAGTTCCGGAAAAGTGACGCTCCACTGAACCTGGTCGGTCAGGACCTCTGTTTCCGCTGCGTGACCGCCTTCGGTGTATGTACCGTAGGCCTCATATTGTGCCGTGGAGCCAGGATAGATGCAGGTGTCACCGGCTGCCGGCTCAATGGTGAGTCCAGTCAGTGAGTACGTGTGCCCGAACGCCCCACAGCCCGTCGCGAGGGACAGCGACGAAAGGAGGAACAGCCCCAGCACTGTGGACATAGTGCGCGCAGCGCAGGAGAAGGAAGAGAACTTTCTGGAAAACCCGTGCATGTCAATCACCGCCCTCAGCAAGACAGAGAAAGCGGCAGCCTGGACAACAGGCGTAACGGAAAATACGCCCATTGCAAACTCCGAAGCGTCATGGGGCCCGCGGGGGCAGGGAAATGCAAGGGCGAGGACACCCTGGGACGGAGCTTTCCTGGTTCTACCGCAATCTATTCGGGACTATAGCAGGCGAAGCCCTTTGCAACATTCCACTTTCGGGGGAGGAATCGCCCCGGTCAACGGTTAACCGTTGCGGCTCCCCCCTGGCTCCTGCAAACAGGGAAGACTGATCGGCGACGCGGCAGCTGGAAGGGGCCGGACCACGATGAACGAGGTCCGGCGGAAGACCGTTCGGGGTTATCTCTTCGGACTCGAACCCGGGCACAGAGTACCGGGTAAGGCTGCGCCGTGAGCGCGGAACATCTCGAGCGGAACAAGCCGCCGCCCCGGACCGGAAAGCGCCCTTTTCAGAACTGATAGGTGACGGTGCCGAAGACCGCGCGCGGCGCCCCGGGATACGCGTTGATGTATCCGGAGGGGTAATTCGACGTTGGGAAGAGCGACGCAAAATAGCCGCCGCTGGAGACGTATTCGAATTCGTTGTACTGCGAGTTAGCCAGGTTCATGACGTCGAGTTGCAGATGGAGCGCCTGCTTCTCGAAGCGGAAGGGAGCGAGGAACGACAGGTTCGATGTGGTATAAGCGGGCATTGTCCGGGTAACAGGCGCGCCGGTATTGTTCGACCAGAGGTGCTGGGAGCTGACGGTCTGCAGGAAGAAGCGCGGCTCAAGAATCTCGCGGCCATGGTGCTGGATGCCGTAGTAGACGCCAGCATTCAGCGTTTCGTCAGGCGTATAGGACACGGGAAGGTTGTTGTAATACGCGCACCCGTTAGCAGCGCCAGCAGCATTGTAGGAGCTGCCGCACGATGCGATGGTGCCTCCAGTGACATATGTGTTGTAATTGGAGGCTTCACCCGCGAGATTCACGAAAAAGGTCACGTTGTTGCGGGGGTTCGAGTTGAAGAAGGCATCCACGCCGTGATAGGTGGTGTTACCGCCGCTCGTTAATTCGACGCCGGTGGCCGTTTCCACGTCGATTTCCTGGTTGTCGTAGTTCAGATGATAGTAATCGACGCCGGCGATGAAGTTGCCAAACCCCGGAGCATGCGTGAAGTGCACCTTGCCGCCGAACTGGCCGTAGGAGCCCTTCGACATGATGTAATACGCAGGGTTGACCTTCTGGAAGAGGCCGCCGCCACCACCGAACTCGGGCGAGCGATTGGTGATGTCATAATCGCCATAAATCGTGAGCCACTGCATCGGGGTCACAGAGGCGTCGATCGAGGGAGACAATGCCGAGCGGCTCTCGTGCGCGCCGCACAGCGAGCCCTGGTCCTGGGTCGAGCTGCCGTCCGAGGTCTGGACGGGCTCTCCCCAAAGGTCGTAATAGGGATCGATAGCCTGGTCCTGTGCCAGAGTCAAGCCGGGCGGAGGCGTCGGGTTCAGCGCGCAGTGGGTTTCATAGACAGCAGCGGAAGTCGCGACGACCGGCCCAGTCGACGAGTTCTGGTAGAAGTGAGTGCCGGGCGCGAAGCTAAAGTCGCGCGCCGCCTGATCGCTGTAGCTGGTGCTGAAGCCATTGACGGCGAGGCCGGGAATAATGTGAATCTGCGGAATGGGATGGATGTCGTCCTGAGCGTAGAAGGTGACATCGTCCTGCTGGAAGTAGCCGGAGCGGAACTTCGATCCCTGACCGACGATCTGCAGGGCGCCGCTGCCCCCGTCGGCCGGGTTGTAGAAGAGGTTGTGCGGGTTATAGACCTCGTGCAGCAGATAGCCGCCGATATCGACGGTATTCCAGGGAAAGACCTGCGTGAACCCGACTTCGTCGCCAAAGATGTTGCTGTGCGGGTTGTTCCACTCGTCGACCTGAGCTCCCTGGCTGAGAGCATCGTCGTTGCGGCGGTGGAAGCGGCGGATGTGCGTATACCAGGTGGTGTTACGCAGCGTGGCCTTCGGACCCAGGAACAGGTGCTCGCGCCCGTAGGTCATGAACATTTCGTTGGTGTCGTACTTGTTGTAGGCGGCGTATGGCAGCGAGCTGTAGAAGCCGCTGGTCGCCTGGCTGAAGTGCTGGCCATTCATCGGATCGATGAGGCCGATATCGGTGGTGGGAATGACGGTGGGGCGATAGCCGCCGCCCTTGGCGTAGAGGACGCCCATGGCCACGCTGCCTGCCGAGAACGTCTTGAGCGACTTGCCGTAGACGGAGCCGCTCTGGGCGTGGTTGCCGAAGCCGTCGGGAGCGACGCGGAAGCTGTCACCGCGTCCGAGGCCGCCGCCGAGAACGGTCGACCACCCCCTGAACATGCCGGTGTTGCCGACGAGAGCGAAGTTCTGCGTGCCGTAAGGTCCCTGGGTGCCGGAAAGGGTGAAGTGGCGCTCCACGGTGGGCTGAATCGGCGTGAACTCGACGCGGCCGCCCACGTCGCTGTACCAGCGATTCATGGGCTCACCCGGCCCGTAGGTAACGGCGATGTCCTGGATGACGAGGCTCTGCGGCATGGTGGCCGACTGCCACAGGCCGGTTGCAGGATCGACGACAGGAATGCCGTCGTAGGTAATTCCGAGGGAGCCGGTGCCGGTGAAGCCGGTGGCCTCGCCGGCCCAGCCCTGCTGGAGACCGTTCAGGATAATGGAGTATTTGGTCGCCCCGGTCTCGCCATAGCCGAAGACATTGGCGCCCGGCGTAGCCTTCAGCATCTGCGCGCCGCCGGCTACCGGACCCGCGGCCTCGAGGATCTTCTGGTCGAGCACCACCAGCGTATTGGGCTTCATCATCACGTCGTCGCGACTGGGCACGGGGCTCGCCTCAGGGTTGACGGTGCCCTGCACCGTCACACTTTGGGACAACGCCGCCACCTTCATGGTGGCCACGATGCGGGCCGACTGCGCCGTCGGCTTCACCCGCTGCGTGAAGTTCTCAAATCCCGACTTCACGACCGAGAGGAACTGCGGATGGAGAGACACATCGTTGAAGACAAACTGCCCGTCCGCCCCGCTTGTTGTGCTTACCGAGGTGTTGGTTGTCAGGTCGGTCAGGGTAACGGCTGCGCCGGAAATCACAGCTCCCGTGCTGTCGACAACCCTTCCCTGAATCGCCGTTGTATTTTGGGCACGGCAAACGCTGCGGGCCATTGCCAGGCAGCCCACAATCAGAACACACGCCACAAGCACAAATCGCCTCATAAGCTCTCTCTCCATCAATGGGTTTCGAAGCACCGGGAAGCGCGCCGCGTACGCTCCGGAACGGACCCGCCGAGGGCTCAGCGATGACCCTGACCCCGGCTGCTGGGATATCCCGGGCGACAAATCGCCTTGTCCTTCAGGAAGGGACGGGAGCGATCATAGTCAGAAGCGCAATGGGAGCCGGCTGGTCAGCAGGCGGAAGCGGGAGGGGGACGAAACCAAAATTAACTGAGGCAGGGGATTGGACGGGCTGCAGAATGCGCTTGCAGCCGCAGAATCCAGACCTCGCGGGCGCTCCGCGAATCGGGAACCGCGGGCACCAGCACCAGCAGCATCATGGCCGCTGCGGAAGTCTGAACGGTCATGCAGACATCGACGCAGTGTCCCGCGGCGGGCCGCTCCTTTTCCGAGAGCAGCTTGGCGAATGGGACCGGATCCCGCGACTCGTGATGCCGGGTGGGATACAGGGAAATCTTGTATTCCGTGCCCCAGGCGAAGACCGAAGCGGCCAGCACGCCCACGACAATTACCAGCAGGACGAGCTTCCGCTTTCCTGTCTGTGCTCGCTTCATGAAACTCCCGGCAGGAATGACTGGGGCCGGAGCGGAAACTCGCAGCTTTGGGGGAATCAAATCCGATTATGTGGGCGGCAATGTTGCAGCCCGATCAATACAGGATTAACTGGATGAATCTCCGGTTAAAACGCCGGCCCTGAGCTGTGGGAATCCCCGCAGAGTCCTTCGGCGCTGTCACTTTTCTGAGGTTCCGGTCACGGGAATGCAGAAAGGCGGCGCGAAGCCGGCAGAAGCCGGCGAGGCTTGCGCCCGGGCCGGGCGCATGGAGGGGGCCGAGCGTTCGTGGTGGCGGCGGAAATCAGCCGGCTGCTGTCATCGCGCGACGCCGGCCGGCTCGCGGAGCCAGCCGTAGAGAGGGAACTGCTCGGCGAGTTCAAGGACCTGGCCGCGGATGCGGGCCAGCGCCGCGGAGTTGTTGCGGTTGTCGAGGCCAAACGCGATCCAGCCGCCGATCAACCGCATTTCCTTCTCCTTCATGCCGCGGGTGGTGAGCGCGGGCGTTCCGATGCGGATGCCGGAGGGCTTGAGGGGTGGATTGGTGTCGAAGGGGATGGCGTTTTTATTGACGGTGATGCCGGCTTCGTGAAGAGCGGATTCGGCTTCGCTGCCCAGCATTCCTTTGGCGAAGACGTCGACGAGCATCAGGTGGGTGTCAGTGCCGCCGGAGACGATGCGGTAGCCCGCGTTCGCAAGGGTCTCCGCCAAAACTCTGGCGTTGGCGATGATCTGCGCGGCGTAGTCGCGGAAGCCGGGCCGGAGGGCCTCGCCGAAGGCCACGGCCTTGGCGGCGACGATGTGCACCAGCGGTCCGCCCTGCTGGCCAGGAAAGACGGCCTTGTCGATGGCCGCAGCGTGCTCCTGGCGGGAGAGGATGAGACCGGCGCGGGGTCCGCGGAGGGTTTTGTGCGTGGTGGTGGTGACGATCTGGGCGTGCGGAATGGGCGAAGGATGGACGCCGCCGGCGACGAGACCGGCGAAGTGAGCCATGTCGACGATCAGGATGGCGCCGACTTTGTCGGCAATGTGGCGCATGCGCGGGAAATCGAAGTGGCGCGGGTAGGCGCTGCCGCCGCCAACGATGACTTTGGGCTTTTCGCGGAGGGCGATCTGCTCCAGCTCGTCGTAATCGACCGTCTCGGTGTCTTTGCGGACGCCGTAGGAGACCACGCGATAAAGCTTGCCGGAGAAGTTGAGCTTGTGACCATGGGTGAGATGGCCGCCCATGGCCAGATCGAGGCCGAGCATGGTGTCGCCGGGCTGGAGCACGGCCATGTAGGCCGCGGCATTGGCCTGCGAGCCGGAGTGGGGCTGCACGTTGGCGTGCTCGGCGCCGAAGATCTGTCTGGCGCGGTCGCGGGCGAGATTCTCGACCACGTCAGCATATTCGCACCCGCCGTAATAGCGGCGTCCGGGATAGCCCTCGGCGTACTTGTTGGTGAAGACGGTCCCGGCGGCGTCGAGCACCGCACGGCTGACAAAGTTTTCCGACGCGATCATCTCCAGGCCCTCGTGCTGGCGGCGAACTTCGGCGTCGATGGCGGCGGCGACCTCGGGGTCGGCGAGAGGGAGTGGCTGGGAGATGGGATCGTACATAAAAACAGGGTACAGCGTACAGGGAGCAGGGTACAGGGAGCCGCGAGTCGAAGCCGGCGGAACTCAGTCGTGCGGCGGCGGGAGGGGCTCGGGCCATTGGACGACGCCGAGCTTTCCGTCGGGTGTGAGGGTGATCTCGGGGGCGTACAGGCCGACCAATTCGCGTCGCCACCAGTCGCCGGTGGCGCGCTTTTCCTGGAGGGTAGTGAACCAGTACTGCCACAGAACGGCGCGGATGTATTTCGGAGGCTGCTCGGGGAATGGATTGCCACAGAAGAGCGAAAGGACGGCGGGGTCGCCGAGGAGCAGCCGCTCCTCCGCGATGGGGACGATGGAACCCTGTTGGTCCTGCCAGCCGGCGAGCGAAGCGAACCAGAGGTTCCAGTCGAAGCGCGGCTGGTAGGGGGCGTATATGCCGGGCGCCTGATTCAGAGCCTGCGGTTTGAAGCAGAAGAGGTAAGGCTTCCAGATGGAGCCGTCGTTGGAGCCCTGGAACTCGATTTCGTAGCGGCCGCGGGTCATGACGGCGAAGAGGCCATACTGGTTGGCGATGCGGAAGGGCTCCAGCGCGGCGATCGGCTCGGTGAAGAGTGGAGAGTCGCGCCACGGGATCATCAGCAACTCGGCTGTGGTGTCGTAGGCGATCCAGATCAGCAGGACGGCCACCACGGCGAGACGCACAGCACGGAGATGACCGCGCCAGCCGCGGGCGTCGCGCGGAGAGGGCTCCGAAGGAGAAACGGTGTCGGTGCTCAGGATGGAGAGCACGGGTTCGGCGCGCGGTTTCGACTCGGCGGCGTCGGATACCACAGTCACTTCGAGCGAGCGGCGGAAACGGCGCGGGATGAGCCAGCGGACGCTGCGGTCGTCGAGGAGAAGGAAGCCGAGCACGAGGACCAGGTAGTTCAGGAAAGCGTAGTTGGCAGTGAGAATGACGCCGATTTCCCAGGGCGTGACGATGAAGAACAGGATCAGGCGGAGGGGCCGAGGCAGGAACAGCATCCAGACGACCCCCAGCTCCATGACGAGCGTGCCGGCGGCGGTGCCGATCTGGAACCAGTGCGGCAAATGCTGAACGTAATAGCCGACCCAGGTGGGCAGGGGGCCGTTCTGGTAGTAGTGATCCATCGCGGTCAGGTGGCGCCATTCGGGGTCGCCGGAGAGCAGCTTGACCAGGCCGGATTCGAAGTAGATGCGGAACCACTCCCACAGGAGCAGCAAGAGCGCGGCACGCGGGGGCGGGGAGTCTGTGCCCCAGCCGGGCCAGAAGCCGCGAGGCGCGAAGAAAAGAGCCAGAAAGCCCGCGGCCAGCAGCATGCCGTCGGACTGGTACTCGGAAAATGTCGTTGCCGTGGAGATCCAGGAGAGGAAGGAGACGAGGCAGACCAGGAAGCTGAAGCGCGGCCACAGGTTGAGGAAGGCGGCAACGGAGGCGGCGAGGCCGATCCAGACGATGGCCATCATCCAGGACGAGCTGGAGGAAATCCAGAACAGCGAGGGGGCATACCAGAAGCGCAGTGCGCCGGCGCCGGCCAGCGAGTCAAGATACTGGCCTGCGGGCAGAATGCCGTCCGGGCCGATGAGGCCGCGAGTCTGGAAAACCAGCGCGAGGAAGGCGGAGAAGTAGATGGCGGCCAGGGCGCGGAGGAAGAACCAGCGCGGCGCGAATCGACTGCGGGGACCGACTTCGGAAGCAAAAAGCCAACGAACGAGATTGCGCGGGGTGCGTTCCATGGCGGCCGTGGTTGGGTGGATCGACGATGCGACCTGGGCTCGTCAGGCGCGCTGCGGCCGGAAGAAGAGCCAGATGAGAGAGAGCAGGGTAGTCAGCGCGATCAGGCATTGCGAGATGACGCAGTACAGGCACCAGACCTCGAGCACATGCGCCTCGATGTTGCTGAGGTAGAGCGCCAGGCCGAGGCCGCCGAGCGCGAAGAGGACGAGCCACCAGCGGCGCCGGAAAAATGCAAGAAGGGCGATAGCGGCGTATCCGGCAATGCCGACGGCGGCGACGGGAAGGCCGGTACGGGGAGCGGGGCCGGTGAGACTGCCGGGATGGAGATTGTCGCGCACGTGCCACCAGAGACCGTCCACGGTGGAAAAGGAACTGTGGTTCACGATGCCGCAATCCCAGTGCGAATTGATGTCGCAGGGCTCTAGGGCGCTGGAGTAGTGGACCTGAAGAGCCAGAGAGGAAACGACGATTCCGGCGAAGGCCAGCAGAGCAATGACGTAACGCATGGTGATTGCGTTCAGTCTAACTCCGCCGGACGGATTCCGGCGTCAGAGCGGGCGCGGCGCTACTGATAGCAAACGAGCAGGACGAAGAGGAAGATCCAGAACAGGGTCATGGCGTGCCAGAACCACGCCGTGCAGTCGAGCGCGATCTGGCGCATCTCGACCTTTTTGAGGCGAAAGATGGCCACCAGCGCGAAGAGGAGCGCAAACAAGCCCAGGAACAGGTGGAAGGCGTGCGCGCCGGTGACGAGGTAGAAGAAGTGGCTGTTGGGATTGGTGGCAAAGAAGAGTCCCTGCGCGGCAAGCTGCTGCCAGGCGATCCACTGCCCGGTGAGGAACAGGCCGCCGAGCAGAATGGTGGCCGCCAGCCAGGGCGCGGCGCGCCTGACCGCGGGACGACCGAGGCCGAGCCATTCTTCCATGACGTCGATTTCGTGGAAGAGCTGGCGGCGGGCCACTTCGATGGTGAGGCTGGAGAGCAGCAGAATAGCGGTATTGATCCAGAGAATGGGCGGAATGGCGATCGGGTGCCAGTCGGAGACGAAGTTGGCGCCGGCGTCGATATGGCCGGCGGTGGGACGCACAAAGAAAGCGCTGACCAGCACTGCGAAGAAGACAAAGTCGCCCGCCAGGCCGGAAAGCACCGCCAGCCGATACCGGATCAGCAGCTCGCGGGGGCCCCCGTGGCGGGAAGAGTGGGAATCCCAGTTGTCGTCGCCTCCGCCTCCGCCCGTCGGACGCCGGTCGACCGGCGGTTTTCCGCCGTAGCCGGTATCCCTCTTTTCGATTTCGACCTGATGGCGGGTGAAGGTGGCTGGCATGACCCACTCCGGTGTTCAGTAGCTTACTCCGGTTTAAGCCCGGATGGATATTCCCGTGCGCCGAATTGCGACGGGGCAGGCGTGGCCGATTCCCACTGCGGGAGGAAATCTTTCTCCGGTCCGGATTCCGGACCGTAGGCATAGGGCTCGCCCCTGGTTATGGGATGCGCGTCGGGGCACCATTCGTGGGTCGTGGCGCGCCAGGGATTTCCACCGGCACGAACACCGTGTCGCGCGCTGTAAATAACATTGAAGAAAAAGATCAGCTGCGCCGTGGCCAGGGTCAGCGCTGCGAAGGTGATGCCGCGCTCCACCGGAATCAGGCTGGGGAAGGACTCAATCGGGCCAGCGAGTTGCGCATAATGGCGGGGCTCGCCAGCCAGTCCGGCAAAGTGCATGGGGAAAAAGGTGCCGTACGCGGCGATCAGGGAGATCCAGAAGTGCGCCTTGCCGAGGGTTTGGTTCATGAGCCGCTCCGTGAGCAGCGGGTACCAGTAGTAGATGCCGGCAAAGACGGAAAAGACGCCGGCCATGGCCATGACCAGATGAAAATGCGCGACCACGAAGAAGGTGTTGTGGAGGTAGGCGTCGAGGGCGGGCTGTGCGAGAATGGGCCCGGTAAGGCCGCCGGCGATGAAAAAGGAGATAAAGCCCAGAGTGAACAGCATGGGCGTGGTGAGCTGCATCCGGCCGCGGAAGAGCATGGCCAGCCAGGTAAGCACCTCGGCGGAGCTGGGCACGGCAATGGCGATGGTGGTGAGCCCGAAGGCAGTTCCGGCGTAGGGGTTCATGCCGGAGACGAACAGGTGATGGCCCCAGACGCCGAGCCCGAGGAAACCGATTAACAGCGTGGCGGCCACCATGAAGCGGTAGGCGGGCACGGGACGCCGGGTGAAGTTGGCGAGCAGCGCGGAGGCGAGACCCATGCCGGGCAGGATGGAGATGTAAACCTCAGGATGGCCGAAGAACCAGAAGAGATGCAGCCAGAGCATCGGCGATCCGCCGCCTCCCGCGCGCGGGATGCCGCTGATGACTTCGCCGGCGGGAATAAAGAAGCTGGTGCCGAAGTGGCGATCCGCGAAAAGCATGAGCGCCGCGGCGAAAAGCGTACTGAAGGCGATGACAGTGAGCGCCGAGCTGGCCAGCCACGACCAGACGGTGAGCGGGAGGCGGCCAAACGTCATGCCCTGGCCGCGGCGGGCGAGGATGGTGGCCAGAAAATTGGCCGAGGACGCGACTGCGGCGATGCAGAAGAGGCCGATGGCCGCCAGCCAGCAGTCCATCCCGGCGCCCTGGCCGGGACCGGTGGCGGGGATGGCGCTGAAGGGGGGATAGCTGGTCCAGCCGGAGATGGGTGCACCCCGGGGCACGAAAAACGCCGCCAGCAGGACGAAGAGCGAGGCCAGAGTCAGCCAGAAAGCTGCCGCGTTCAGGCGCGGGAAGGCCATACGGTCCGCGCCGATCTGGGCGGGAAGGACCAGATTGGGAAACGCGCTCTGTGGGACTACGGTGAGGACGAAGAAAACCATCAGCGTGCCGTGCATGGTCACGACCGCCAGATAGTCTTCCGGGCGAAGCATGCCATAGAACGGAAACGCCACCGCCGGCCAGACGCGATGAACGCGGATGACCAGCGAAAGCAGCGTGCCGATGGTGACGGCGGCCAGGCCGAGCAGCAAATACAGCACGGCCAGCGCGCGGTGATCCGAGGTGAAGATGCGTCGGCGCAGGAATCCACGGGGCGGGAGAGCCGGTGGAGCGCTGGCCTGGCCGGCCATCCGGGCGTTCATGGACGCGCCACCGCCGGCGACGAAGCGGGGATGTCCGGGATCGGCGTGGCCAGGGCGATGCGTTCGCGCGCGTCCAGCCAGCGACGGAACTCGGTCTCCGTGACCACTCGCAACCGCGTCTGCATACGCGCGTGGCCCAGACCGCAGACCTGCGTGCAGAGGACTGGATAAACGCCGGGAACTTCAGGCGTGAACTGGAGATGACCGATCATTCCGGGGATTGCATCCTGCTTGAGGCGCATGCCGGGGATGAAAAAGCCGTGGATCACGTCCAGCGAGCGCAGGCGCAGATCGACCGGCTGGCCGGCGGGCAGTACCAGGACCGGGGAAACAATGTCATCGCGGCTGTGGGGATCGTTCGGGTCGAGGCCCAGAGGATTCCCGGCGGGCGCGTTGACCAGGTCCGGAACGAGCCTGCCGTAGATGCCGTCGTCGCCGGGATAACGGAAGTACCACGCAAACTGGACGCCCGTGACTTCCACCCGCACAGCGTTGCGCGCGTTGGCCTGCTCGCGGCGCGCGGCCCAGAGATGATGGCTGGTGACGACCATTGCGATATAGAGCGCGGTGATGGCGAGCAGCGGCAGCAGCTCGGTGAACAGAAAAAAGCGGAAGGATCGTGGCTGCGCGGGACCGGTCGCCTGCGCGGAGCCGCGGCGCAGCACAGCCAGCAGCATGGCCAGCACGATGAGTACCTGGGCCGCGACAAAGAGCCAGAACATCGTGTCGAGGTTCCAGCGCAGCAGTTGGTCGAAACCAGTGCCGTGCAATGCGCCGTTGGGCGGGAGCCAGTTCATACGAGCGGTGAAGCGGTCAGCGATGAAACGGCCAGGGCTAAAACGGTCAGCACTGATTCGGACAGTGGAGGAGCAGCTGGCATTGAGACTCCCAGCTTAACGCGGGGAATGGGTCATGCGCGAACGGACCAGATCCACGAAGCGCTGGTGGACGCGGCGATCGGAAGACAGCTCCGGGTGGAAGGTGGCGGCCAGAATGTGCCCCTGCTCGACGAGCACGGGGAAACCATCGCGCGTGGCCAGTATACGCACGCCGTCGCCGGTTTTCACGATACGCGGGGCGCGAATGTACACCATCTCCAGCGGGGCGCCGGGAAGCTCGGTCGCCGCGGTGTGGATGGAGGAGTCGATTTGGCGGCCATAGGCGTTGCGCTCCACCGTCGCATGCAGCACGCCGAGGCTCTGCTGCGCGGGATGCGTCACTTCCGTGGCGAGGAGAATGCATCCGGCGCAGGTGCCGAAGGTGGGCCTGGTCCGGACAAACTCGCGCAACGAGCCGAGAAAGCCGCCCCGCTCCAGAAACTTCAGAAATGTCGTTGACTCGCCGCCGGGGAGGATGAGGCCATCGATTCCGGCCAGTTCTTCCGCTTTGCGAACCAGCACCGGCTCTGCTCCGGCCTCGCGCAGCGCCTGGGCGTGCGCATCGTAGTCGCCCTGGATGGCGAGGACGCCGATGCGGGGTGAACGGGTGCAGGACTTCTGCGCGTCCGGTGTCGATTTTTCAGGTAGATCAGAGGAGCTTGTCGAATTCATGGTCAAAAATGCACAGCCAGGACATCTCTGAGGGGTTAAAGCCCAAAGCTCTTTGCTGCGCGGATGACACGGCTGAAGTCGTGCCCTGACTCAAAACGCGGCGAAATCGCCCCCAGGACAGCCAGTCCCGGCCAGTTCACCAGCCGCGGGTCTGCAGCAACTGTGCTTCTTCGATAGCCGCCGCTGCCAGCCCCTTCATCGTGCCGGTCACCTGCTCAGACACTTCGGCCAGGATCTTCGGGTCGTTGTAATGCGTGGTCGCAATGACGATGGCTTTCGCGCGTGAGACGGCTTCTTCGCGCTCCTTCGGGTTCTTCTCGACATCAAGCGGCGTGGCGCGCTCCTTCATGAAGATTCCCGATCCCACGAAGATCGCCTCGGCGCCGAGCTGCATCATCAGCGCCGCGTCGGCGGGCGTGGCGATGCCGCCGGCTGAGAAGTTGGGCACCGGCAGTCTGCCCATTTGCGCGACCATGCGAATCAGTTCGTACGGCGCCTGATGCTCCTTCGCTGCGGCGTAAAGTTCCTGCTCGGAGAGCACGGTGAGCGCCTTCATCTCGCGGACGATCTGCCGCATGTGCTGCACGGCGTGGACCACGTCGCCGGTGCCGGCTTCGCCCTTGGTGCGGATCATGGCCGCGCCTTCGGCAATGCGCCGCAGCGCCTCGCCGAGATTGCGTGCGCCGCAGACGAACGGAGTCTTGAAAGCGTGCTTGTCGATGTGGTGTGCTTCGTCCGCCGGGGTCAGCACTTCGCTCTCGTCGATGAAGTCGACGCCCAGCTCCTGGAGGATCTGCGCCTCGGCGAAGTGGCCGATGCGCGCCTTGGCCATGACGGGGATGGAAACGGCACTGATGATGTCGCGGATGAGCTTCGGATTCGCCATGCGGGCCACGCCGCCCTCGGCGCGGATCATGGCGGGCACACGCTCGAGCGCCATCACGGAAACGGCGCCCGCCTCTTCTGCGATGCGCGCCTGCTCGAGGTTCATCACGTCCATGATGACCCCGCCTTTCAGCATCTCAGCCAGGCCGATTTTGAGGCGCAGCGAGGTACCGGAGCTGGGAGCGTAATTGCCTTTGCCGTTGTGGGTCTCTGCCATAGTGAATCTCCTCGGATCCGCCGAATCATGACCGGGGTCGCAACGACCGCGCCGGTACGGGCGGAAAATGATCCTGAAGCTTCATTTTAGCAGCCGGTGCGTGAGGGGCGGACTGGTTAGTCTTCCGCGGGGCGGCGGAATCGATTCAGATCGACAGCGACAAATACCGCCGTTGCGGTCGCCAGCAGATGCCCTGCGGTGTCGGCGAGGTGCGCTTCGCAGTCGTGGCGGCGTCCGTGCGCGCTCAGATGCCGCGCCGTCAGCCTGAGGCGAGCGCCCAGCGGAACCGGGCGCAGATATTCGACGGAAAGCTGCCGCGTCATCGCAGTCACTCCACGCGCGCGGTTCGCCTTGCTCATGGCCTCGTCCAGCAGCGTGGCGAGGATGCCTCCGTGGGCGTGGCCCGGAGGCCCGGCGAAGCGGCGGGCGAGGCGCAGATGACAGACGATGCTGCCGTCCTCGGCGGTGAAGAACTTCAGCCGCAGGCCGGAGGAATTCTCCAGTCCGCAACCGAAGCAGTGATTCAGCGCGCCGTGGGCGAGCGGAGTGAGATGCGGGGTAGATTCCTGCATAGCTGTGACCAATGTAGCCTGACGCAGCGGCTCCGCTGGCTCAGAGAAGTCCCGGCACCAAAGCGGCCGTGTGGCGCGAATAGTTCGCGTAGGAATCGCCAAACTGCTCGCGCATCCAGGACTCTTCCAGCCGGAGCTTGCGCCACAGCGCCCAGGAGATGAGGGCGATCGCGATCAGTCCGCGGACCTGGCCAGGAGCAACGGCGCTGCCCAGAATACCCAGCAGAATTCCTGTATAAATCGGGTGCCGAACCAGCCGGTAAGGCCCGGTGGTAATCAGTTCATGATCCTGTTTCACCGTCACGGATCGGCTCCAGTTGGCGCCCAGGTGTACTCGCGCCCAGACCGCGAGGGCGATTCCAGCGGCTGTGAGCACGATGCCGATGTTGTAGCACGCGTAACCCAGCGGCAGCACCCGGACGTGCAGCCAGCGCACCGGGATGCTGTGCCACAGGAAGAGCACAATCGCGCCCAGAAACAGAATCATGCGCAGAATGCGCGATCCCGCCGGCTCCATCCGCTGCGTGGTCCTGGCCCCGCGGGCCATGATCCGCCAGTAGAGGAGAAACGCCAGCCACATCAGCGTGATCGGATTGTCATACAGCAGACGCATGGGACCTCCCGTGCTGGAACAATCTTACGCAGGCGGAGCGCTCGCAGTTCCGAAGCCCGCTGGTTTCGAAGGATAGCCGGATGGTATGGCAGCGCGGAAGCCATCGCGCACGTAGATACGATAGCCGATCGGCCGTCTCGGCCGGCCCTCCCAGTCGAGCGGTTCCGGAGGAACGCGCTGCGCGTAGAGGAAATAGTGCGAGTCAAACCAGTCGGCGAATCGTGGCCAGGCGCGGATCTGCTGGTAGGGGCGCTGGGTGCCGGTTTCACCGCAGGAATGGCCGGTGACGATAAAAACCTCAGGGGGAGTGGACTCGAGGTCATTGAGAAACCTGCGACGATAGCCGTAATGGCCGCCCGGATCGAGCAGATAGCAGTCGTAGAGAAAACCAGTGGCCTGCACCAGATGCATGCGGTAGAGCGCGGCAGCGCAGCCGGCGGCCATGTCCATGCACTGCACTTTGCCGTTCAGCGCCGGACCGCCCAGCTGCGTCAGGTCGGCGCGCAGCAGGGTATCGAACTGCCGATCGCGCCAATTGAACTGGAGGGCTTTGCGCGTGGAGCCGATGCCGACCGCGACGACCAAAGCTGCCAGGGCCACAGCGGCCAAGGGGCGCATCCAGCGGGAACGCGCACCGGGTTGCGCACGGAGAGCGAGGCACAGATCGATGCAGAGCAGGAGGAGCAGGAATGCTTCCGCCGGATAGCGGTGGTACGAGTAACCCTTGCCCTGGATGCAGAAGGAGGCCAGGCCGAAGAGCAGCCCCAGCAGCAGGGCGATCCATTCCGCATTGCGGCGCCGGCCGGCGAAGAGCGCCACCGGCAGCCACAGCAGCACCATCGGGAGCAGATTTGCCGCGAGGCTGTGGAGAAGGAGATAGCCGAGCGGAAGCCGGTGCAGGTGAGCATGTTCCGGAATGAGGCGGAAGACGATGGAAAGGAAAGCCGCGACGGCGCGTTCGCGCAGCAGAAACAGCAGCACGGCCAGCAGCGGAATGAGGAATCCCACGCCGGCCGCGACCAGGTGGCGGAGCCAGGGCTCGCGGCGACGGTGCAACTCCAGACAGAGAAGCGCGATGAGCGGCGGCGCGAGCAGGACGGGTGTGGGCTTGACCGTGGTGGCGAATCCGAGGAACAGGCCGAAGAGCGCGGCAGCCCGGACGCGACCGCCAGGGCGGGGATTGCGCAGGGTGTGGAAGGCAAAAGCGCAGGCGAAGAGCAGCAGCACCGTCATGGTGAGGTCGCGCTGACCCAGTTCGACCAGGCCATCCCGCCCATGGAGGAGGATGAAGAGACTGCCGGCCAGAAATCCCGCAAAGCGGTCGCAGGGCCATGCGATGAGAACCATAGCCGCGGCAGCGGCCGCGCCCTCCAGCAAATCGAAAATCCGCCAGGCGAGAGAGCCACCGCCCAGCAAGTGCATGGCCAGCCACTCCACCAGGTAAGCGCCGGGCATATTCACGTCCACGATCTGCCGGTAAGGGGCCTTGCCGTGTTGCATCAGGAAAACAACATAGTGGATCACGAGCGCATCGCCGACGAGCGGCCAATGCCAGGTGCGGATCACAAAGACAGCCAGGCAAACGAGGAGAATCAGGCCAAGGAGAGCCTTATACACGCTGCTGAGATACGACAAAGACCGGAGCAAGCCATCTCCTGGAAGGAAAGTTGCGGGATTCAGGGGTGTCGCTCCGAGTTTATAGGGAGACGGCGAGCGCCGTCAGGCGCGCACGGATGCCGACAAGTCCCGCCAGGCGCCGATCTTCACACCTGCGCGGGGAATCTGCTCGAGCAGAGCCGCGTGTTCCTGCCCGCGCGAGGCGCGCAGCCGCGTGCGCACGCGATCGAGGTGTTTGTCGGGATATCCGGGATGGCAGACCAGCTCCCAGGTCTGGGTTCCCGCGGGAAGCGCGGTTAGCAGCTTGTTCAAAGCCCCCGGAACGTCGGCGGTTCCGGTTGCCAGCACGCCCAGAGTTCCAGCCGTCGTTGCCAATCCTGCCTGGCGCAACAGGCGCAGAAAGGCTGGCTGCGGAAAGCTGAGGACTGCGACTTCAACACGGCGCAGAACGGAAGCGGTTGAGGTAATGCGGCGGGCCCATGGCGGCTCGAAGGGATTGCGGATGGCCGGGACGCCGCAGGCTCGCGCTGCCTGGAGCAGCGGGCGCAGCACGCGCGGAAAGAGATGGGTGTGCTTGTGCGTGTCGACGTGCGAGACGCGCAGACCGGTCTGCTGCAGGCGGCGAATCTGCGCGGCGGCTTCGGTTTCGATCTCCTCCGGGCGAATGCGGCCCAGTTGCAAATCGGCGGCAAAGCGGCCCAGCGATGGCCTGAAGGACTGGCCGTCCGGACAAAGGGATGGGATCTGTGCGGCGGGCAGAGCCGGATCGCCATCCACCAGGAGGACGTGACAGCCCACCTCCAGCGTCGGCGTGGCGGAGGCCAGTGCAACCGCGTCGTCGAAGAAGGCTCCGGTGGCCATCAGCGTGGCCGAGCTGAGCACGCCGGCACGGTGCAATTCCACCACGGAGCGGTTCACGCCCGGGGTCAGTCCGAAATCGTCGGCATTGATGAGCAGTGGCACGGGTAAGGCAGAGTACAGGGTTTACGGGTTACGGTTTAGGCCTGGTGCCGTAGACTGCGGGATTCAGCGCGGGGTCGTTGTACATCTTGAGCTGGCGGTAGAGCTTGAACCGACGGCTACCGGCCAGGACTTCAGACCAGAGGTGGTCGAGGCAGGCGACGAGATCCTCGCGCTGTTCCGTCAGCAGGGCCAGGCGCCGGCGGTTGCGCTCGGCGTGCCCGGTGGGAGCATCGGAACGGTCGATCTCCTCCCGGGTGTGAAAAATCTTCAGCGCCAGAATGCTGAGGCGGTCGATCATCAGGCCGGGGCTTTCCGAATGAAGGGGAGCTGCAGTGCTGGAACGGCCGGTCGGGTCGAGCGCTGCGAAAGCTTCGAGGAGCAGCAGGTCGCATTGTTCGGCCAGGTCGTTGCGGCGCTGATTCAGGCGATCGATGGCCCGCTTCACTTCGGCAAGGTCGCGGTCGGTGGCATGCGGAGCCCGGGCGCGGTCCTCGGTGTGCCACAAGTCGAAGTTGGCGCGATGCTGGGCAAGCACGGTGTCCAGGAAAGCCTGGCTGCCCGCCGAGCTTTTCTTTTCGGCGCTCGTCTCCGGCGACGGATCGGTGTCGGGATCGCGATGCCACTGTGCGTTGGCGCGATCCTGCAGATCGGCGATGGCGCGCGCGGAGAAGGGGAATTCGGACATGCGAGATCAGGGTATAGCGTTTAGCGTATAGGGTATAGCGTTCGGGTTGGAGGACAAGGTTGGCCGGATCGATGGGGTATCCGCACAGGCGATACAACCCGCTGCGGCGGGAGTGGGTGCTGGTGTCGCCGCAGCGCACTGCGCGGCCGTGGCAGGGTGAGGTCAGCGGGACGACCGGATTTTCCGCGGTCCAATACGATCCGGAATGCTATCTTTGCCCCGGTAATCGGCGCGCAGGAGGGGAAATCACGCCCAGGTATGAAAGCGTGTTTATCTTTGACAACGATTACCCGGCGCTCTTGCCAAACCAGGCTCCGGCTGCGCGCGCGAGCACCGCTGACGGCGAGACTCTGCTGATTGCCGAGCCAGAGCGCGGACGATGCCGCGTGGTCTGCTTTCATCCCGACCACAGCCTGACTTTGGCGCGCATGGAAATGGCGTCGATCCGGCGCGTGGTGGACGCCTGGACGGCGCAGTATCGCCTGCTGGGCGAAGAATTCCGCTACGTGCAGATCTTTGAGAACCGCGGAGCCATGATGGGCGCCAGCAATCCACACCCGCACGGGCAAATCTGGGCCACGGAACACCGGCCCGATGAGCCGGCTGCGGAAACCGTGGCGCTCGGGGAGTATCGCAGCAGACACGGAAGCTGTTTGCTCTGCGATTATGCGCAGCGGGAGCAGAACGACCAGGTGCGCCTGGTCTGCGAGAACGATGCCTTCGCGGCGGTGGTGCCGTGGTGGGCGATCTGGCCGTTCGAGACGCTGGTGATGACGAAGCAGCACTTGCGCTCGCTGCTCGATTTTGGGGAAGCAGAACGCGACGGACTCGCCGACATTTTGAAGCAGGTGACCACCCGCTACGACAACCTCTTCGAATCGAGTTTTCCGTACACGATGGGCTTCCACCAGGCGCCCTGCGACGGCGGGTCGCACGAGGAGTGGCATTTTCACGCGCACTTCTATCCGCCGCTGCTGCGCTCGGCTACGGTGCGCAAGTACATGGTCGGATTTGAGATGCTGGGCATGCCCCAGCGCGACATCACGCCGGAAAGCGCGGCGGAGCGGCTGAAGGGCGTGCCGGCGAGGCATTTTATGGAGAGACAGGCGCGGGAGTGGTGAGCCCGCTGGATTTCGAACCCAGGACCCACGCCTTAAAACGTCATTTCTAACGCTTCCGCACCGCATTGCACACCGCGGCATGAAGTCGCAAGTCGACAAGTGTTTACGCTGGTGTTCTCATATCGCCTGACGCAGTACCCTCGCAGCGGCTTGCTGTGAATACAGCTTTGGAGTATCAGAAAAGTATCACAGTCCGGCGCATCGAAGATCCTCGCCGGTGAGAAACAGCGACGATTTGGATTCCCGCCGATTTCCGGTGTGATACGGGAGTGATACACATACGACGGAGCCCCGCGCCCATCACAGGAGTGTACGAAAGAGGTCCAGGCAGCGGATCTGGTCAGCCCGGATTCGCGTTAACAGCAATCTGGTGCGGAAGAGTTCTGGTCTGGGCCCAAAGGGACGAGCCGATGCGATCGCGTGGGTAGAAAAGGCGCGGACGATCAGGCGCTCAGGGGAGGGCGTACTGCCCTGTTGGCGGCAGGTGACAGTTCAGGTCGCGCATGGTCGCCGGATCCTGGTCGTGACAGGACCAGCCTGCACGAGAAATTCCAGAGAGTTCGCAGGATTCGAATTTCGTGCTATGACGCCTTCTTCCGCTGTCTCGCCCGGCGCTTCTTCTGTGCACTCGCAGTCCTGGCTCAGGCTTCTGCGCTAAAACATGAATTTGCATTGTCTGCTTCTCACCCCTTGACAATCTGGAGAAGAGAGCCTTATACCTCTTGATTATCGGGTGGAGGGATTGTGGGCGCGGAGAATGGCGAACTGGTCCAGGGGACACTGGAAATGCTGGTGCTCAAGACCCTGGCGCTCGAATCGATGCACGGATACGGAATAGCACTGCGCATCGAGCAAATGAGCAAGGGCGTGTTCCGGGTGAATCCCGGCTCTCTGCTTCCGGCACTGAGCCGCCTGGAGCGGTCGGGGCGAATCCGCGGAGACTGGCGTTCGTCCGAAAACAACCGCCGAGCCAGGTATTACACGCTGACTGCTGCCGGGCGGAAGGCACTCGAACAGGAACGCTGCCAGTGGGGCCGTCAGGTCGCTGCGATCAGCCGGATTCTCGAAGCCTGAGGAGGAATCATGCTGCGGAGCCTGATTGCTGGTGTACGGGCGCTGCTTCGTCCCGCCGAGCGCAATGCCGAAATCGAGGAAGAGCTGAAGAGCTTTTTCGAATCTTCCATAGAAAACAAATTGCAGAGCGGCATGAGCCCCGAAAAGGCGCAGCAAGCAGCTCGGATAGAGATCGGTAGCGGCGAAATGGTACGGCAGAAGGTATGGTCGGCTGGCTGGGAATCGTGGGTCGATTCGCTGGTGCGTGATCTGCGCCTCGCAGCTCGCCAGTTGAGGAAGTCGCCGGGATTTGCGGCGACGGCGGTGCTGACGCTGGCGCTGGGGATCGGGGCGAACACCGCGATCTTCAGCGCGATGCACGCGGTGCTGTTGCGCATGCTGCCCGTTCGCGGTCCGCAGCAACTGTTTTATTTGACGCATGGGAACACGCCGAATGGGGTGGGCAATACCGGAAATCAGCCGTGGGACTACGGGATCAACGTGTACGACAGGCTGCGGGCCGACCGGAGCGTATTTTCGGAACTGATCGCGTTTGTCCCGCTGGCGATCGACAAGACGGCAGTGCGATTTGGCTATGCTCCGGAAGAAGTGGAAGCCGATGAGGTGAGCGGGAACTTCTTTTCCGGGCTGGGCGTGCGGATGGCGGTGGGGCGCGGGTTCACAGAGGGCGATGAGCAGAACCACACGCAAACGGCGGTGCTGAGCTATGCATACTGGACGCGGCGGTTCGACCGGAATCCGGATGTGATTGGCGAGACGCTGTACGTGAATGGCGTCCCGATGACGATTGTTGGCGTGGCAGGGCCGCATTTCTATGGGGTGGAGCCGGGCGGATTGTCGACGTCCGTGTGGGTTCCGCTGCAGACGCGGCCGGAGCTGAATGCGTGGGGGATGCCGGCGACGGACAACAC